>MDTB01011499.1_pt1 | contig 25901 bp, 53 predicted proteins | sample 811161 | NCBI WGS metagenome assembly MDTB01 (sample SAMN05326650, study PRJNA326480) | marine metagenome | isolation source: seawater | place: Mediterranean Sea | collected 2009 | reverse complement strand
ATTTCTCTCTCTGATCTTAATGACAGAGAAATGCGATTCGCCAAATCTGGTCAATGGTGGGAACAAAATGTGCAACGGGCACTTGCCAATAATTCAGTTAATTATAAAGAAAAACCAGATGTTGGAACTTTCATGCGAGAGTGGTTATCTCTTTACGATTCCAAGTCAGGAGAAAGAGGCATATACAATGGTATGTCTGCCAGAAAAACAGTAGAAAAATTAAACGAAAGATATAAAGATGGAGATGGAAATTATATACGAAGACGAGATCCCAAAGACGATTTTGGCACAAATCCGTGCAGTGAAATCATTCTACGGAGTAGGGAGTTTTGCAACCTATCTGAATGCGTTATCAGACGAGAGGACTCTCGCGAATCTCTCAAAGAGAAAGTTAGAGTTGCAACAATCCTTGGAACATTTCAATCAACTCTTACCGAATTCAAATACCTCTCAAGAGAGTGGAAACGAAATTGCGATGAGGAGCGATTACTTGGAGTATCCCTTACTGGAATCATGGATAACCCAATTACCAATGGATCAAGAAACGGACTAGATAAACTTCTTGAAGAACTAAGAGATATTGCTTATGAAACAAACAAAGAATGGGCAGAAAAACTTGGAATTCCACCAAGTGCAGCCATTACTTGTGTCAAACCTAGTGGTACTGTTTCTCAGCTTGTTGATAGTGCTTCTGGTATCCATGCCCGTCATAACCCATTTTATATTAGAACAGTAAGGGCAGACAATAAAGATCCACTTTGTAATCTGATGAAGGAGATGGGATTTCCAAATGAACCCGATGTCACCAAACCAGATCATACAACAGTTTTCTCATTTCCCATGAGAAGTCCAAAAGATGCTGTTTTTCGTATGGACATGAGCGCCATGGAACAGCTAGAATTATGGCATACTTATGCTAAATCTTGGTGTGAACATAAGCCATCTGTTACAATTTCTGTAAAGGAAGATGAATGGGTTGATGTAGCAGCTTGGGTGTACGAACATTTTGATTCTATTAGTGGTATATCATTTCTTCCATTTAGTGAGCATGTTTATCGCCAGGCTCCATATCAAGACTGTACAGAGGAAGAGTACAAAGAGGCCTTAAAGACTATGCCTAAAAATGTGGATTGGGCACAGTTATCAAAATACGAATCACAAGACTATACCATATCAAGTCAAGAATTGGCATGTACGGCAGGAGGTTGTGAGGTAATTTAAAGGAACAAATGAAAAGTTTTCTCTTTATCATTTTCTCAATTGTAATTTTATCTGGATGTGTACAAAAGCAATATGCAAAGATAGACACTCCAACAGATAATTCAACAGTAGTAATAGAAGACCATAGTTGGGAGTCTGATCAAAAGAATTATTGGATAACTATATATTTTGCTAGGATGTCTTACGATCCTAGTGTGAGAATGAAATATCCCCCTGAAAATTTATACAATCTCTGTAAGTGTATTATAGATATTATGGAAAACGATTATGACTATGAATCATTCATAAGAGATTTTAGTAAAAATCCAATTGATCCTAAATATGCTCAAATCGTCTATAATGTCTCTTGGAAATGTTCGATAGAAGAACAGCAACTTATGAAACTTAAATATGACCAAGGAGAAGTGGATGTGAAAGACGCTATTTAATTAACCCTAACGGAGATTTAATGCCCATAGAAATTAAGGTAAATGAGAATGACTATATACTCTATGAAATACTTTGCGATTATTGTGATGAGGAATATGTCATTAAATATAAAATGAGAGAAGAAAATTTAAAACCGGCTATTGAATGTTGTCCTTTTTGCAGTAATCTGATTGAAGAACCTGCAGAAAGGATTGAGGATGACGAAATTGGCTGGAATTGATTATTCATTAACTTCACCCGCAATATGTGTCTGGAAACAAAATGTTGATAGATTATTTGATTTTCATAGCTGTGATTTATATTATCTGGAAACTGCACAACGATTCAAACGGCCCGAAACTGGGATTTTGAATTTACATCCAGAACCATATCCAGAATGGGAAACGGAAGAAGAACGACATGACTTACTTTCGGATTGGGCTATGAGTTGTATACAAGGATGTGAGGTTTACATTGAGGGGTATGCATTTGCAACCTCTGGTAAATCTCATGTCAGATCCGTTGCTGAAAACTCTGGTTTACTCAAGTATAAAATGTATAAAGCGAAACAACCATTTACTTCTGTACCACCTACAGTAATTAAAAAATATGCAACTGGTAAAGGTAATGCTAACAAAGAAGTTATGTACGAAGCCTTCAACGCAGAACTCCTTACACCACCAGACTTGAAATCCATACTAAAACCAAAATCAAAAAAACTAACAAGTCCTGTGACCGATTTAGTAGATGCTTACTTTATCGCCAAATGGGGATGGGAAGACTTGCTCGAAAGGAATACGCATGAAGAGCATCTCAGAACTAATTGACAGACATGAAGAAATATTTGGAGATCAATCACAAAGAATAACATCACTCCCTACTATGTCAGAGTTGAGGATGACAGAAGACGAGAAGAGAAAGAAACAGAAGAGAGATTGGTATCATGAAAATAAAGAAAAAGTTCTGGAACAGCAAAAGAATTTCAAGAAGAAGAAACAACAAAAAGAGTGGTATGCAAATAATAAAGTACAACAGATTGATAAGGCGAAGAAATGGAACAAAGAGAATCCTTCAGCAAGAAAATTAATAGTAGAAAGATATAAACTCAAAAACAACCCAAATGGAGTATGGAGTGATGGAAGAAAAAATGGAAGTAGATATTAATCTAGATAACGATACAAGAAAGATGAGAATCATAAATTATCTAGCGTACATGGATGATAAAAGTTTAAGAGAAATCTCTGTAGCACTATATGATTTATCCAAAAGAAGACAAGAACTGAATAACAGGAAAGGAATAGAAAATGCCCAATCCAGTGAATAAATATGAGAAGTTACCACAAAGTATGTATCCAAAGGTGAGAGAACAGGTGCAGGAGAGAATAGCAACATTTGAAAAAGTTATCGAAGACCACAAGGCTGCACAAGAAGAAGCTCTGAAGATGGTATATGAACAATTGGAAGAGGCAAAAAATGATCTAAAATTTTTGAATGAGCATCCATCATGAAAAAAAAGATAATATATGTAGACATTGACGGAACGATTTCACACAATCCTGAGTTACCAGATTTTGAAGATCGTTACGCAGATTACAAAAAAGCTGCACCTCTCACTGACAGAATAAACTACATTAACAAATTATATGATGAAGGACATAAGATCCATTACTGGACTGCTAGAGGTTGTGTGTCTGGGACTGATTACACAGAATTGACCGCACAACAATTGAAAGATTGGGGTGCAAAATATCATCAACTCCATGTGGGAAATAAGCCCCATTTTGATATGTATATTTGTGACAAGAGTTGGAATAGTGAATCATTTTTTCACTACAAACTAGGAGAGTTGCCATAATAAAAAGTCCATGTAAGAAGATATGCAAACTTGTAAAACGCAAAAACAACGGAGAAGAATTCTGCGTAGGTTGTGGGAGAACCAGAGAAGAGATAAAATTGTGGAGCAGAGAGACAGATGAGTGGAGACAGGCAGTAATTGACAGGTTAAAAATTTTGACTTAGACACGATTTATCTAAGACAAAAATACTTGACATGCACTAAAATATACAGTATAATATAGTTATAGAAATGCTACTGGTATCCTTGTACATTTTTTATAATATAATTTAAAATAGACCCAAAATAAGGCTTATATGAGTGATGTAAAACTATTTAAATTGAGTAATGGTGAGGAAATTGTTGCCCGTAAAAAGGGGGAATTAGATAGTCAAGAAGCCGTGATTCTAGAACAACCAATGGTGATACAGGCAGTCCCTAGTGAACAAAAAGGTAGGATAGGGATAGCTCTAATTCCTTGGATAGTCGGTGCAGAGGAAAACATTAAAGTAAATTTGACATTAGATCATATTCTTGTAGAGACAGATCCAAAAGAAACTATTGAGAAAAATTATCTTTCAAAACTAACAGGATTAACACTATGAAAAACTTAGAAGAGATGTGGAATAAGATTGGTTCAGTGACAAAGGATGAGGTGGTCACTGCTGTACTCAAGGATGAAATAGAACTGTACAAGTCTCGAATTGAACCATCTGGAACTGGTTATCTTTACGATGCAATTGCACAACTACAACGTAGAATAGAAGAGATAAACAAATGAAAGCAATAGTGTACACGGGGCCTAGATGTGTCTGGTGTGAAAGAGTAAAGACCCTACTCAAAGACAGCGGTTACGAGGTCACAGAAAAATCTATTACAGACAGGAGCCTGATAGAAGAGTTTCAAAACAAGTTTAATCAAACTCTTAGAACAGTACCACAAGTAGTAATCAATGATGAACTGATAGGTGGATTTCAAGAAACAGAGGCTAAAATACAAGGTCTGATGTCAATCAATGGTATATGAAAATTAGAAGAACAAGTGAGTTAAAATTTCCAGATGAGTATCAAACTCCATTTGACACAAGACTCATAGACAACAAGATATGGTTAAGGGATGAACTTAAAAAACTCAGAGGAAAAACTGCACGAAGACGAGACAAAGATATTTCGTATAAGCTCCACGAAGTTCACAGACCCTACTCTGAAAGGGAAGATGATCAAATTAGCGAAGACTCTGGAACAATTTTATTCGATCTCACATAGAATAAAAGATCCCAATCATGAGTACCACTCATGAAGAGTGCAGTAGTGGGAATGTTGACCATCATAATCATAAGTATTTTGATGGGGGTATATGTAGCAATAGTCAGTATCCATAGAGATACACAGAGAATATATGTTGACCCGATAATGCGAAAAACACAAAGACCCTTTCAAAGAGAATATCCAGAGGCTAATTTTCATAATATGAGAATACCAGACGAGCCACGAATATTAATAGAAACTAACCTTATGGACATAAAATGATAACACCAGAAGATATTGTTGATCATTCAGATCATCTTGACGAGCGAACAGAACTTGAACAAGAACGTGATTATTATAAAGAGAAGTATGAAAATCTTCTGAAAGAAACTGAAGAGATGCGTAAAGCAGCTCAATTGATAAATCTTAGAGGGGGTCAGTAATGAGAGATCCCTATACCCCTGTTTGGAGTACAATGATACTAATGGCCTTCCCTGTTGTGACGGCATACTTGGTGGACTATCTATACACACTATGGGATAGAGTGTTTCCGAAAAAACAGAAATATAGAGAATAAAAATGAGAGACAGAGCTTGGCGTAGAAAACAAGAATTTAGAAAAAAGAAAAAGGTAGTCAGAGAATACTATAATTGGTGGGGTGATTGGGATTCAAGATCAATTGGTTTAAGGTCACATACTCCATGTAGATGTAGTTGTTATATGTGTGGTAATCCACGCAAATATTTTAATGATAAAACATTACAAGAGTTGAAATGTGCTTAACTGCTGAAGAAAACGAAGACTATTGGAATATGTTTAACGACTTCTCAGATGAGACAGAAGATTATTATCAGGCTCAGTATGCTCGATTGAGGGAGAAAATGAATATCAAAAATAAATACAATGAGCCAGGACAAGAACATTATTTTGGAAACTATAAATATGAGGCTACGCAATGGAACGAACCAATGTTGACCAAGATGCACAAAACAATCAGACTAGAGGGAAAACCAAACATGAAGGTGACGAAGGATCAGTAGGATTCTGGATCTTCATGAAGGCACTATACAAGGACGAAGAATGATAGAGTTATTCATCTGGAAAAATTTAATCTGGATTTGTGGAATCTTACAATTTTTGTATCACATAGATAAACCTCACGGATTCTAAATGGAAAATCTTTCACGCCAAGAGAGGAATAGCTGGTATATTCCTGGCAAAACCGAAGCAGAAATTCAACATTGTAGTGAACACGAAACACTACAAATATTACAAAGACTCGCCTTAAATGGTCAGTGGGGTGAATACGAACATTTGATTATGACTAAATTCAAAGATGCAGATAAGAGAAAAGACATACGAGAGATGTGCGAGGAAATGGAAAGAAAACTAGATGCCATCTGAATTTATAATATTGGCAGTCTTATTCGGTTTACTTGTAGTAATTATAGGGGGCTTGTTTATATGGATAATGAACGCAAAGATATGAACACTTACGAACTTTACAATGATGATGGTTCAACTACGACTTACACAGAAGAAGAATGGGGTGATATTCTGTTTGGAAGAGAACTAGAACTTCGCAAGCTAACAGATCATAGAATCACAGAATTTTCTAAGTACGACAAAGAGATAGGACATGGTGTATTCAAAACAAGATCATTTCTAGGTAGACCAGAGATGTGGTTATCTGCAGAAAACTGGTCAAAAGAAGTACAGAAAATGTACAGTAAAGGATGAATGAGATGGGTATTGCTGGTACTCGTTTTATTATTAGTTAATTGTGACACACGCGAAAAACAACAACATAACATCAAGTTAAAATATAATCACGTTGAGCGAGGCGAAAGTCGGGTGAGGGTGGGTTTCAAAGACGCCCCTGTATCTCATCACATAAAAGTAGAACCCAATATCACAGAGGCTTGGCTAGACTCCAATATGTCGGCCACAGTGAAAGTACCAGTTGGTGTTCTCATGAGAGTAGACTACAAAAATTACACCTTAAAGCACCCAAATATACACTATGAATATGGATCTTCTAACCCTTTTTCAGTCTCAAATTATAGCCCAAATTCCATCACTATTACTATTCTTGTTTCTATCAACTCTGATTATCCTATCGAAAAGGATGAAACGATTGATAACACAACGACTGAATGCACACAAGACTGCACAGTAGATAACACTACGATTATCGATAATGTAACATATACAGACAACGCTACATGGTCAGACAATTTCACATACAATACGAGGACTACTCAAGAGCAGAAAACCAAATGGGAAAACTTTTGGGACAACCTTTCAACCTCTGATAACTGGTCATATATCGAAGTAGGCAGTCCCACGATTACAACGCATTTTTGTGACAACCAAACAACAGTATCCAGAATCATCACTCAGATACAAACAGATAACATAACCAACTGGAACGCCACCTGCTCAAATTCTACATGGGTCACAGGTGGATGTGGTCAAGGTATAGAACTAAAAGCGACAACAGAAATCAATAGAACAGGAGACTGCAGATGTGCCTCCATCTCTGACAATACAACCACGATACGCCCAGCCATATTAAACAAGAATTGGGGTGGAAGAGGAAAGTCATGTTCATCCAGTTCACAAGCGCTACAAGTAATACTAAAGAGAAACTAAATGGATAAACTAACAGACCAAGAAATCATAGAGCTCATGAACTCTCACTATGATTCGTATACAAAGTACTGGTTCGAGCTGACTAAAAGAAGAAAAAACAAAAAGAAAAACACACAATGAAAACACATACAGAAGACGGACACGAAATCAAGTCTTACACACAACAAATGTACAAGGTAGGATTCGGCCCTAATATGTGGGGTATCATCTCAGAGGACTCTCTAGATAGATGGGAATATCTACCAGGCTGTATAGAGGAACATGGAAAGAGGACTGTATATTACATAGAATGGGAGTGAAAAATAAATGGCAAATAAACCTGCGCTATGTCGCGCTGATCAGTCATCTTCATTCGGCCATTCACGCCCTCCCACGCAGGAACACATAACTACTACACGAGCAGGAATACAAGATCTGTGCCATTCGCATGCACCCGCGACTCTCAACGCGACGCTCAGCGGGCACTTGACAAAGGCCTTGACAGGTGGTATAATACTGGTGTAGGGCTTAAATGAGTCATTAAGCGCAACGACAAACACAACAACCGCACACAGGAGCGAAATGAGTATACACATCAAACTGAAACCCAATGACAAACCAGAGCGCGCTATAACCAAGCTCAAGAACGCAGTCATCAAGGAGGGCCTGTATAAGGAACTTAAAGACAGACGTTACTACGCGAAGCCTTCACTCAAGAAGAAACTCAAACGAGAAGAGGCAGCGCGACAGAGAGTTAAGGACTTCCACAAGGAGGTACGCGCAGCTATACGAGAAGAGGAAAATTGGCTGTCATAGCGCAGAAAAGACTTGACACTATAGCCAGTCTATGAGATAATATAATCTGAGTGAGTGAGAGAGGGCGAGGAAACCCGAAGTTGGACAGTCCTTGGAGCCCTCCAGCGCTCAATAGGGCCAGGGTCGGTACACCAGTTAGAGTCTGGATGCGATTGGACGAGAGCCCAAATAACCCTTCATGGAGATTGAATGAAGACAATGAAGTTACGAGAGCCGAAGCGAGACTTCTCCGCTGAGGCTACCTATCAAGAGGCCAACACCATGAACGAAGGTGTGGTCAGTAGTAAGATGGGTATGGGATCTTCAGTTAAAGTTCACCACTACGAGGTGATCAATGGTAAACGATATAAGGTCTTGACAGTAGGTTGAGACTGTGATATAATTATTGTAAAGAGTGGGAGTTAGAATGAAAGACCGCGTAGCCGAGGCAAGCGTGGCCAACCCACTCACTTAACCTCTAACCCGATAGAAGGGATCATAGGTGAAAATGTTTTAAAATAAACATCAACTAATTAGTCACGTTCTTTGGGGAGGCCTTCGGGTAGAACATTATTAATCTCCCCAATTCTTGTACGCAGCAGCACACCGCCACGCGGGATTGCGCTAGAAAAAACAGTTCGGAAAGAAGGGTTCGGAAGCCCGCACATCGCAGAGGATGATTAGTCTGTGGGACGCAGTGGGGGGTGGAGGAAAGCTATCGAAGGAATGACCCTAGCCGATGTGGTAGCACTGAACTGGGCGAAAAGCCTGAGCGATTCCGCTTGATGGTGTGTTGTTGTGCAACAGGGGAGCCGGCGAGGGGGCGGTTTAGGGGAGGCCAGTTTTATATTGAGCCGAACTGCTGGCCTAGGGAACCCACCCTTATCGTAGCACCCCACCAAACATTTTAACCCAATAACTCGCGCCAAAAACCCCACTATGACTTACGAATGGACAGAACTACCGATACTATTCATACCGATTGCTATTTGGCTTTGGGCTTGGGTAGTATGTTCAAACTAACACTCAACTTAGAGGAGCCCCCTTTTATACAGGGTCAGCAACTTGCCACGGGGATACCTTAATAGACAAATATACTCAAATGAAAAAAGATAAACTAAAGAACTCACGAATACTCCAAGAGACTATGAATACTCTCAAAGCTCTATGGGAGAATAAAGATCTTCAAGACTCGATGCCGTTGAATCAGATTCAGGTGCACATGCTAGATGATGAGGGAGATGGAATAGTCTTTTGTCTAGAGTACGATGAGAGAACAAGAGAGCTCAATAAGACCTTTCATAGTATGGAAGAGTATTACGATGTGGAGGGAAGCGAAACGACTATAGTTATGGAGTATGATCCAGAAGAGGTGGAACTTTCAGTAGATCCGAATATACCAAATGAAATGGAAGAAAGTTGTATGATGACTGAAGCAGAGATAGAGCGAGAGTTTGATCAAGCAGATGGTTTGTATAGATTGAGTCAGGCTGTTCGCAGTCGTAAAAACAAGCCGTTGTTAAACTGATGGTTACTTTAACTGGATTTCTGGTGCACAGCGCGTTACTCTATGGTGTGTACTATATAGTGGCTACTTGGGATAGTTATGGTATGTTGTAACTGGTGGTTATATAACTCTTGGATATAAATATAATGAAAGTGGCTGTGGAATGGTGAAAAAAAGCGTTGAATATGAAAAGGGTTTATGGAGCTGAAAACTAAAGATATGTTTGGTAGTTTACCTATACCTTGGGAAGAAGGTAGACTGAATGAAAAGGAAATGAAATTTCTTTGGGATGCTATAGAGAACGCAGATACATCTCATGACATGATGAAAGAATTGGCTGGGAATATCCATAAGAGCCTGAAAATATATGATAAAGACAACTGGTTCTTTAGTTCGGTCTTATTACCTTTGGTGGCGAAAGACTTCTATGGTAAATGGGAAAATTACTACAAATACCGAATAGCTAAAGAAGAGTCCTTACCAGAATTTCAGTTGACAAAGCTTTGGGTCAATTTTCAGAAGGCTGGCGAGTTTAATCCTATGCACAACCATACTGGTCTTTACTCTTTCGTTATCTTTATGAAAATACCTACTGATTGGAAACAACAGCATTCTTTACCTATAGCTTCAAATTCAAACTCTCCTTCTACATCAGATTTTCAATTCATATTTGTTAAAGAAGGTGTATACCCAAAGCCTTCTCACAATATTCGTCTTGGTTCAAAAGATGAAGGTCGAATGTTATTCTTTCCTGCAAAACAACATCACCAAGTGTATCCATTCTATGGTACAGATGAAGAGAGAATAACCATAAGTGGAAATATCGCGATCAAGGAAGATGAAGAAGGAGAGATAAATCTGATTTCAGGACTCAAAGAATCAACTACCGATCCAGAACAAATGAAAAAAATGGTAAAAGATTATATGAACAACTGGCTTGACAGTGTTAGCAAGACTGAACTATACTTAAATAAAGATGAATGAGAACATAAAAATTGAAGATGGGTTTTTAGATAGAAAAAGTTTTGAAGAGATAGAAACCTATATCGTAAATCCTGAGTCGTACAATCCTAAGCCATCTCTACCATGGCGTTACACTAATGGTGTAGATGGGCCAAACGAAACTGAGATGCATCGGGGTTATGGATTTCAATTCGTTCATGTATTCTATGCTAATTATCAGAGTGTGTCTGAGTCTACTGTTAAACTGGCTCCTATATTGGAAAAGATAAGACCAGTAGCTATACATAGAATTAAAGCTAATTTACTTGTGAGAACACCCGAAATTATTGAACATAGACTTCATAGTGATCTACATCTTTGGATGCCAGAGGAAAAACAGAAAGAGTGGACAACTTCTATCTACTACATGAATACTTGTAATGGATATACTAAATTTGAAGATGGCACGAAAGTTGAAAGTGTAGCGAATAGGATGATTACCTTTCCAGCCGACATGAAACATACTGGAACGAGCTGTACAGATCAGAATACTAGAATAGTTATTAATTTTAATTATTTTTATAGTATGGGAGATTATAAACCTGAAAAATTTTTAGCAACTGGAACAATCGATGCGTCCGAGGCTAAGTGGTAAAACAATAAGGAGTTTGACGTGGCATTAAAAAATAAAATTAATCTAAATGATTCTTTAAGGGGGGTAGAGTTTGATCAATTTATAGGAAAGTATCCTAATGCCATACCTCTTGAACTTTGTAGTAATTTTGCAAAGTGGTTTGATTCAATATCAAAACAGGGTATGACAATGAGTGCTCTTCAAGAATTAACAATGACAGCAATGCACAGAAACGATGAATCGGTGGCACTACCACAACAGTTACCAGAACATTGCTTTCCTCGCGATATGGTGGAACCCTTTTGGCATTGTTTACAACATTGTATGAATGTTTATTTTACAGAATATGATATAGAACGTGCGTTAACATCATACTCATTCAAAGCTCATAGAGTGCAGCCTAAAGGTGGATATCATGACTGGCATCATGAACACGATTTTCATCAACCATATCGAGTGCTGGCTTGGATGGCGATTATAGAGGCTCCAATAGAGGGGGGAGAAACAGAATTCTTATGGCAGTCTTTGAGAATACCACCAGAGGTGGGACAAGTAACAATTTGGCCAGCAGCATTTACACATAAACATCGCGGATTACCACCATTGCGAGGTCATAAAACTTATTTAACAGGCTGGTTTGATATGGCCAATATGGACTATAATACACTTAAAAATGCAAAACAATAAACCAAACGATGTAGGTTATGTTTTAGGTAATGGGCCTAGTAGAGATAGAGATAGAAAATACTATGATGGTGTTACCTATGGATGTAACAGCATATATAAGGAAATTGATGTAGATTTATTAGTCTGTATGGATGCCTGGGTTCAGTTTGAAGTGATAGCAAGTGGATATCCCGAAGAACATGAATGTTTATTTGGAAGTTGGAATCCAATACCTATGGGAGTTCCACCAGAGACATTGAATCCGCCACATTATGAACTGTACGAATATAATCCAGAAGATCGAAAGAGGGCTACCGATTGGTATTATTATGCTACTAGTGCTGAAGATTATGAAAAAGCAAAGAAAGAAAAATATGATCTACCTTATTGGAAACCCGATTGCGGTTACATCTGCTGGGTTGGTGAGAATTACAAAATAAAAGAAGTGGATTATGGTGTACTTCCAATTGAAGATTTAAGACCACCTTCTGGAGCTTATGCTTTACAGGAGGCTCTGAAGGGTGGTCACAATGTAGTTGAGGTTTTTGGTTTTGATTCAATAGCTGGAGAGTTTGCTACCACTAGTAATGAGTATAGACCCGAATATGAATTGCCTTCCATTTCTATTCAAGAAGAACGAATGAAAAAATGGCTTGAGTTTTATAAAACTGTAACAGAACAACATGACAAGATTGAAATAATATGGCACAGTTGATTAGACAACTAGATATGGAATTATTTGGTGGTTGTAATTACAAATGTGTCATGTGTCCACAAGGTATAGAACAGGGTAGAGAAAAAGAGTTTAAAAAATCTCTTACTTGGCAAAATTTTATCAAGATTGTGGAGGATGCAATTTTACATGGTGTAGAAGTTATATCTTTACATGGTGGTGGTGAACCCACACTACATAAAAAATTTATTGACTGTATCAAGTATATAAAAGATAGGGGTATAAAATGTACAACTTTAAGTAATGGTTATACACTTGATGATAAGTTAATTACCCAAATAGCAGAAAGTGGTATTGATGTTTTTAAGATTTCTGTTATAGGTTATAATGAGGAAACATATAAAGCCTCAATGAAAAAGGATGCATTTAATCAAGTTCGTGAAAATGTAAAAAAATTAGTAGAAGCAACTAACGAAACAGATACAAAAATTGAATCACAACATTTGATTTTAGATTCTGATAACAAAAAATTTGAAGTTGAATCACTTATAACTAATTGGGTAAACTATACAGGTATTAATGCTGAGATTTGGTTGATGCACAATTGGTCTGGTGTTTATACTGGCCCATACGAAAGAAGGAAAGAAGAAAGAAAAGGCTGTGGTAGACCATTTAAACCCATGTTACAAGTTCGGGCTGGTGGATTGAACAACCATCAAGGAGCGGTGGTCGCTTGTTGTATGGTACTTGGTAATGATGGGGAGGCCACTCTTGGACACTTGGATGATCAGACTATTGAAGAAGTTTTAAATGGAGAAAAATATCAAGAGTTGAGAAGTGCACATGAAGAAGAAAGATTTGACGATATACCATATTGTAAAAACTGTGATCAACTATGGCATGTACCAGAAAGTTTAGTGTGGACTAATATGCAAGATAGACAATATAAACAATCTAAGTGGCTAGAGGGTTTTGAGATTAATTAGAAAAGGAGATACTATGTATGATTACAATGAGCAAATTGAAGCACAAAAAGCAAAAGCAATAGAAGAAACAAGAAATTGGGTAAGGAGCTGGGATGCCGACCAAAGAGAAATGGTACTTTGGATTCTAGAAGAGGAAGTTCGTCATGATAAATTGTTGAACTTTACTCATGAGGATGGTAAGAAAACTGAGCCTGAAATAAACTAAACAACCAAATAAAAAATTATGGAACACGATGAACACTATAGAAAAGGGATGGGCACAGAAAATGTAGGCCCATTGTTGCGTACATTAGTTCAAATGATTCGTCCTCAGAGAATACTTGAAGTCGGTGCTGGATATACTTCTCCTTTTATTTTGGATGCATTGAAAGAGAATGAAACACTATTCGATGATGGAAATCTAGATCCAAAATATTCTAAATGGCATCAAGAGAATAATAATCCTAAGTTAGTTATTATAGATACTGATCCATTACCAAAATTAGATTCAAAATACGTTGAGCATATTCAAGGAAAGTTTCAAGGAAAATCACAAGATTTATTTGAAAGATATGGTGAGTTTGATATGGTCTGGTTTGATTGTGGTGGCCCCCAAGATTATCAAGATTTCCTAGCAGAATATTGGAACATTTGTTCTCACTATATGCTTTTCCATTATACATTTCATCAAGGACAACCAACTACTGCAATTGATATCATCTCAGGCTCAATAGATGGTTGGTCTAGACTGTATGGTATCAACAATGTTCAAAGGATTGACATATTAGAACCTCACAAGGCAGGACAGTCAAGTGTAACAATGTTGAAGAAAGTTATTCCACCTTCTAGACTTCATAGTTCTGATATATTACAACCTAAAGTATAGATAATTAAAATGAAAATTCAACAATATCAACCTTTACCAGATGGGTTTGTTCTCCAAGATAATTTTTTATCACAGCCAGATTTTGATGACATTAGTAAATATGTCACTGGTTATGGAACAAACTTTTCATGGGCGTGGAGTGAATACGCAGTCACTGAGGATGAAGAGGAATCGCCAGGTCACTTTGTACATACAGCATATTATGGTAGTGTTCCTATTAGTGATTTATACAATAAAGTTGCTCATACGATGATACAAAGATTAAGATGTTGTTGTTTGTATCGTATAAAATTAAACCTAAATCCTAGACTTCCAGAACCTTTTAAATACGCCTTTCATTCAGATTTGGAACATATTCTTGAAGACGAGGTTTCCGCTCACTGGACAACTGCTATCTTTTACTTTAACACAAACAATGGATATACTGAATTTGAAGATGGTACAATAATTAAAAATGTTGCTAATAGAATAGTGGAGTTTCCTTCTCATATAAAGCACCGAGGGGTTTCACAAACAGATACAAAAACTAGGATTTTGATGAACATCAATTACTTAAAAGCTAAACCAAAAGTAGAAATACGATAATGGATGAATTTAAAAAAATTGGTGTTAAGAAAGTAGATGAAGAAGCTAGAAAAGAAAAAGTCTTGGATTGGCTTTGGGGTGCAGAGGAAAAGAGGACAGTACTAGGTTTACTGAAAGGTAAAAGAAAGAAAAAAGAACTCTTTGCTGAATTACAACGAGAAAAAAATATGAACAAAAAAGCATACGTTTTAGGTAACGGGCCATCTAGACCAAAAGACAAAGAATGGTTAGATAGTTTAGAAGGTGTAACTTATGGATGTAATGCTCTCTATCGTGATTGGGAACCAGACTTTTTGGTCGCTAACGATTTGTCTATGATGTTAGAAATAATAACCTCTGACTATACTGGAACTTGTTACTTTACGGATTATGAAGAATTGCCCATAGATGCTATTGCAGGGATAAAATATACACCTGGCTATGAGTCTGCAGTTCATATCGGAGATCAAACCAATTCTACTTCATTTGTTTTCATAGAGAGTCTATATCAATATTATATTATATGGTTAGGTACAACTACTCGACATTTGAATTGGGGATTGAAAACTCAGTTTGAAAAGATGAGTACTGGCCTTTGTGCTTTACAACTAGCTTTAGAAACTGGTTATGATGAAATTGATGTGATTGGGTTTAACGGATTGAAGGAAGAAAATTATCGAAATATATATGATGGTACAGAAAATTATAGATTTGATCCAGCTACAGAGGATAAGATTAGAGTACCAGAAACTTATGTTCCACTTGATGCTAAAAGTTGGAAAAGTACTTACACCAAATTGATTGAAAAATATCCTGAGATAAAAATAAATTTGATATGACAACTTCTGAGTATTTGGAAGCTTACCACAATATGGACACTCCACTAATAGATGTGGTGAAAGTAGATCCAGTTATCAAGACTATCAGAAAAATAATTTCTGAAGATAAACCTCTAGAACCAATTCAAAAAATTCTTGAGGAACTATCGAATGTCTCCTTTCTATTGGACATAATGATAGATTCTCCAATTGAGGATTTAGAGTTTGAGAATATTTTTAAAAAACTCAGGGCTGTAATCTTATCAAACCTTTCTACTATAAAAAATAGTACGGCGACATTACCATTTCAAGTTGCTTTATCCTTACAGTGTTTACATAATGATTATTTGTATGATCAAACTGTGATGGAAAGTGAAGCTGTCATGTGGTTAGAAAATCAAATAAAAAATAAACTAAACTATGGAGACCAGCCTCATTTATCAGAGTTGATTTGTTTTGCTAGTTATGAAAGAATTCATGAATATTCATGGTTTAATTTGTTATCAATACCCTTGTCTATCCGCGGTACTGAATTAGAATTGTTTAAACGTAGACACATAACGGAGCCTATCGAAGAGAAAAATTTAAAAGGTACGATACCATCATTTAAGCAAATCAAGAATACAGTTTCTTGTATTGTTCAAGAGCAATATGATCAAAGTCCATATCCAAAATGGTCAAATGGTAATTTAATAGATCCCACCTATGGTTTGACATTTCCCAATATTGATAGGCCTTTAATTTTAATTGCTGGGTGTGGGACAGGAAGACATTCAATTTCAATATCAAATTTGTATGAGGGTTGTCATATTGTTGCAGTGGATTTGAGTTTAAATAGTTTGGCCTATGCTAAAAGAAAAACAGAAGAATTGAATATTTCAAATATTGATTATCTACACGCTGACATCTTAGACCTAAGAGAACTTAGAAGAAAATTTGACATTATTGAATGTACAGGAGTTTTACATCACATGGAAGACCCTATGGCTGGATGGAAAGTTCTTACTGATTGTTTGAAAGACGAGGGGTTTATGCAAGTGGGACTTTACAGTGAATTGGCTAGAAGAGACATAACTAAAATTCGTGCTGAAATAGAACAGTCAAATATTGAATTGACTTATCAGACTATGAAACAATTCAGGAATCAAATTATCAATTCGGAAGAAGAACATCACAAGAGAATAGTATCGAATCCTGAGTTTTACAACATGAGTACATGCCGGGATATGCTTTTCCATGTACAAGAACACAGATTCACAATTCCTCAAATAAAAGAATACCTTTCACAATTAGGTTTAACATTTCGTGGATTTGAACTTAATAATCTGGTGGCATTAGACAGTTTAGATGAATGGGATATTTTTGAGCAAAAAAATCCTAATACATTTTTAAATATGTATCAGTTTTGGGCTCAAAAGGAAACGAAAAACATATAATACAGAAAGAGAAATATTATGAGTGCTCCTACACTAAAGGTAACTGAAGAAAAACCAGATCCTAATCAAGTTTCTGTTTGTACTTTATTAGACAAATCTGCGGTATCTAGAAATGTTTTCACCGAAGAGGAATGTGATAGAATAATAAAAATGGGTAGAACGTGGGAAGAAATTGATGCTAAAGTCCAAACTAAAAGTTCTGAAGCAGAGTCTGAAAAAAATGAAGACTATAGGAATTGTAAAATGTATGCCCCACCACTTGATGATACTTCAGATTGGTTGTGGGTGGGTGAAAAAATATCAGCAGTCATTTATAATTTTAATGCTAAAGAGGGTTGGAAGTTTAATTTAGTTGGAATGGCTGAAAGACCAATGTTAATGGAATATGAAGAGGGTAAGGGAAAGTACGATTATCATATAGACTTAGGCCCATCAAGAACAGCCTCTTCAAGAAAAATTGGGTTTTCAGTTTTCTTGAATGATGATTATGAGGGAGGTGAGTTTCAAATTAAAACTGGAAGAGAGGTTTATATTCCACCACAACAAGAAACTGGTAATATTTTATTTTTTCCAGCATATCTACTTCATCGTGTAACTCAAGTGACAAAGGGAACACGTTCAGTGATTGTTGGTTGGGTGCATGGTAATAGTTTTACTTGAGGTGTCATGTTGAAACATAAAAAGTTTGATGAGTTTTTAAGTCTATGTCAGTGTGTCGTTGAAGACTTGAAAGACAATAAAGTTATTGCTTGGTTTCAGGGTAGAAGTGAGTTCGGCCCTAGAGCATTGGGTAATCGTTCATTAATAGTAAATCCAATTTTTGGAGAAAACAAAGATTATCTTAATAATAGGATAAAACATAGAGAGTCTTGGAGGCCTTATGCTCCTATGGTACTTGAAGAAGAAACTAAAAAGTGGTTTAACTTACCAGTAGATAAATCACCACACATGCTGTTCAATTCTTTTGTAGTAGAAGATAAAAGAGAGAAGATACCCGCAGTTGTTCATGTGGATGGAAGTGCTAGAGTTCAAACTGTTAGTAAATCTGACAATGAAAAGGTATATACACTACTACATGAATTTTTTAAAGAAACTGGTGTTCCTTTATTATTAAACACTTCTTTTAATGTAAAGGGTGAACCGATAGTTGAATCTCCTGCTGATGCAGTCAATACTTTTACTAATTCTAATATTGACATATTGGTTATGCACAATTATTATTGTTGGAAAGAATAACTCATGAACATACTAGGAATAAGTGGTGCCATTGGGTGGGATGGCAATATACAACAAATAATGTGTAGAGGTGAACTGGTTAATCTTAGAATACATGGTTCTGGTGCTACTTTGTTCATGGATGGACATTTGAAACACGCTCTTCATGAAGAAAGATTTTCTCGCATTAAGAATGATGGGAACTATCCTAAATTATCCATAGAAAAAATATTAGATAATAATGGATTGACAAAACATGATATTCATTTGGTAGTATATGTCTTTGGGCCCGAGAACATGATACAGTTTGGTATGAGGGCAGCTGGTCATTCTCAACTAAAATTACAAGAGTATTTTCCTCATGCTAAAGTTGAAGTTGTACCTCACCATCTAGCTCATGCTGCCGCTACATTTTTCACTTCTGGTTTTGATGAAGCGAACGTCTTAACATTTGATGGTGCGGGAGATAGTGAATCAAGAGGAAGTGGGCAGTGGGGAATTCCTCATTTGAAATTTTTACAGGGTAAAGGTTTAACATTAAGAGAGATCCATACAGAGTATTATGGTATTTCAAAGATGTATGAATCTTTTGGACACTTGTATAATAAATACTCGTTATTTGCTTATCAAAATAAAATGAATCTGACAGAAGTAGATATCGATCAATCTCTTGTTGAAAAATTGCCAGGAAAGGTGATGGGGTTGGCAGCGTATGGTGATCATCGTAATGTATTTCTCCATGATTGGTTTGATCTTGAGAGGGAGAGACAGAGAAAATCATCTGAAGAATGGGAAGATTGCTTTCCACAATTATGTAATTCTTCTTCAGAACAGGGTATAAAAGATGACAATGATTTACAAGTTGATTTGAATCCAGATGATTTGGCAGCTTGGTCACAACATCAATTTGAAAAATATTTATTACTTTTTCTTGACAATATTCCAAAACATATAAAAAGCGACAACTTGTGTCTTGGTGGTGGTTGTGCATTAAATATTCTAGCAAATACTAAAATACTTGAGGAAGGCATATATAAAAATGTTCATGTCAATACAGCACCAAATGATGATGGATTACATTTTGGGGCTGCATTATACAGAGCATTAGATCTTGAAGATGAGGTGTTTGTACCCGATGATATAGGATATTTGGGAATCGAATATGATGATACAGATGTAATTGAAGCATTACAAACATAAATAAAGATATGATAGATTCAAACGGAAAACAGAACGATGGTATGTCATTTGAAGAACTGCTCGAAGAGTTGAAACGATTGAGAGTTCGGATGAGATATTTTCGTGAAATACAGAAGGAAAGCGAACTTCTTGATGCTGAGTATCATCATATAGTGAAGATGCAAAAACAAGGTAAACTTACTTTGTTTGAAAGCTTTCCAGATGCCAGTTGAGGGGATTATAGAAGAAGATCCCGAAGGTAGAGTGGTCATGGTTCTGAGAGAAGATCCGAAAACCATGACCATAAAAGAACTAGCTCGATACGAGAGAAATATGTGTCCAGCTGACATATATGATAATGAAGAACTTGAGGAAAATCCAAAAAAATCGGCAATCAGCAAAAAAAAACTTGACAAGCTTTCGGAGTTATGAGAAAATAGGGTTCAATGATTGAGAGAAACCCTTTGAAATAAGTCCTATGGAAATCAAAGTTCACGCCAGAAATATTGACACAAGACTCAAAGTTGCAGTCTTCGCCATGACAGAATTTGCCATGGCCAAATTAGTCCCATCCAATCGTCTACGAAAAAACATCAAGATCAATATTCATCTCAAACATCACTCAGAAGGTGGTGAGGCGATGCTGTCTGAATATGCCAACCCAAGAAGACCCAGAGAATTCAAAGTTATCGTTGATCATCATCGTGCTGAGATAGATGATTATGGAAGAACAAGAACTGATACTGAATGGGGTCATGATATTTTAAAGACTCTTGCTCACGAATTGGTTCATGTGAAACAGTATGTCATGGGTGAACTGAAAAATTCCAAACATGGAATGGTATACAAGAAAACAACTTATTCACCAGAAAACATTTTTGACTACTTTGATTTACCTTACGAAATTGAGGCCTATGGTCGAGAAAAAGGTTTACTGATGGCCTTCCTGTCAGTATGGAAAAATATTGAAGAAGAGTTGGGATTTGAAATAAACAGTCTTGAAGATTGATAAGAATGAAAACTTTTATTTCTGCACCCTTTGGTAATTACATCAAACCCAAGAATTGTATTTCAGTTACAGGGACTTGGACATTTCAGCCTCGAGGTAATAGAGTATTGGCCGTGGCTAAATCTTTGAGGTACAATACAAAATTTCGTGGATGGACTAACAAGCTGGGTCTTCCAAATCCTGGCATCCTTGTTGGTACTAAAAAAACTAAGGAACATGAAATTATTTCTGTTGCACAAGTTGAGGATGGAGATTTCAAGAAACTTTTCAATAATATATGGTCACATCAAAATGTAGAGATCAATCTATCTTGTCCAAATATTTTAGAAGCTGGTACTTGGTCAGATGCAAAGATGTTTCTCAATGGAAGTCGTGATTGGTGTATAGCCAAAGTATCACCCTTGATTTCTCTTGAAGAGATAGAATATTTGATAGATGATTTAGGATTTACACAAATTCATTTCAGTAATACACTACCACTTTCCACCTTCAATAGATTTTCTGGTGGAGGATTGTCTGGGCCGATGTTAAGACCTTATACAATGGAACTTATCAAATTGACCAGAAGGCGTTTTGGTGATAAGATAACAATTATAGCAGGTGGAGGAATCCAGCACGTGGGTCATGTCGTAGAATATACTACTGCAGGAGCCAACCATGTCTCTCTTGGTAGTGTGTGTTTTCATCCAATCAAACTTTGGAAATTATTGAAAGATCTACGATAAATGGAAACAGTATACGAGAAGTACAAATCTGCTTCCGAATACTTAATGGAATATTATACATGGATAGACTTACTTGGAATTGAGAGAAGAGAATTTGAAGAACATTCAGAGGCAATAGAGAAACATTGTAAAAGGCTGTATGAAAACTTTGAGAGGGCAGCTGCAGAGGAACGGAAGAGAGAAGAGAACTCAAAGTCCGCTAGAATAGCGAAAAAATTAGAACAGATGAGATTGACAAATGAGTTGGTCAACAAAATAAAACTGAGAAATGAGAAAAAATGAAAATCCTAATACAGCTTCTTGTTTTCAGTTTCTTGTTTGTGGGTTGTGTGTCCAAAACGACTTGTTGGAAAATAGTCAATGGTGGTAAGTGTGTTCCAATAAAGACATACGAAGAGTGGAATAAGTGTGTGATGCCCTGTGAAAATGTTATAATCAGATCCAAGACAAAACCCTACAATCCAGATGACTCCAAGTGGATCAGACCAAGACCCTACGCATATCCGTAAAAAAATGCAAAATAATTGCAGAATTGTCTTGACACCTTTCTTGGTGTGTGAGATAATAAGGTTCAATGATTGAGAGAAACCCCAACAGAGAATGAATATGGAATACAGAGCTGAGAGAAGATGGGAAGTTGGTGATATGGTTGTGGTTCATGCCTTGAATGATTTGGTTGGTGAAGTCACCAAGAGATCACTCAATGCTGATGCTGAGTATGATTATATGGTTCACTATGAAGATGGTGCGTGTGAGTGGTGTGAAGCTTCTGATCTGAGAGAAGCAAATGATCTGGATAATTGGTCACTGACTGAACGTGGAGAAATGTACTAATGACTGAATTACACACTGAGAAACAGTATCATGACATGCTTGATAATTTGGATGATATCATCTTCAAGTTGAATTTGAAGACAGATAAGACCGATAAAGATTTAGAGAAAATCGCTCGAACAATGACGGCCATATCTCTTCTTCATGATGAGGCGGTGAGTAGGTTTGAGAACTGGTCACATTACGAAACAAAATAATTGCAGAATTGTCTTGACATCTTTTGACAAATATGAGAAAATAAGGTTCAATAATTGAGAGAAACCCTTTTTGGAGAATCGTTATGGGAATGGTAAAATCAGAGTTTACAGAGTACGAAATTGGTCTTGAAAGTGTAGAAGCTGGTCTTGAGTGGATGACCAAGTATGGAGTCAAGACTTTCAAAGACCATACTGGTGAATGGGTTGAGGTTCGTTGTTCACGAATGTCTAACTTTTTCGATAGTGAATTTGAGGTTTATCCTCACTTAACAATGGAGACTGTATAATGGAAGATTGGGAAATTGATTTTCTTGGTATGTTTTCTGAAAACCTGACTGATGAGGAAATCCTCACAGTGATTGATGAACTTGAGGCTGAAGAAGAGGCCCGAATTGAACTTGCTGATATGGCAAGAGATGGATGGAGATAATATGAGTACGAGTGTATATGGTGAAAGAATTGAAGCGTTAGTAGAAGGTTTAGATGCCATGTTGGATCACATGAGGTCTGACTATAAGAGTTGGTCTGATTTGTCATGTAGGTATGATGGTGCATCAGAGGGTCGTTTATCGGTTCGTGATAATATGATCAAAGAATATAATTCAAGTTTGTCTTACAAGATGGGTAAGAAATATGTTAAAGTTACTGATGGTCGTAGTGTCAAAGCCTTTGTTGTCGCTTGTGATAACGACAAAAAGTTTGAGTTTGGTGATATTCTGAAACCTGCTGGGTGGAGGGCACCTGCCAGAAACTTTCGTAGAGGTAACGTATTGGATCGCACCTTCAATGGAGTACATTGGACTGGCGCATTATAAGAGTTGGATTGTGTGTAGGAATTGTATATTCCTACATATCTTTTTTTGATGAATGGAACACTTTTGTCTTGACATACATTTGGTAATATGAGATAATAAGGTTCAATAATTGAGAGAAACCCTTTAAAGAGATTGATTATGAGTGAAGAAAGAGTTGAAATTCGTGTGGCTGAACTTCTTGTCCGATGGATGGGGGGAGAAAATCTGAGAGAAGCCACTACTGAATTGGCATCAATAATTAGAGAAGAATCTGCTAGTTCCTACGAAGAGGGATACCGATTCGCAAGAGAAGAATCTGCACGAATTGAAGAAATCCTAGAATGTCTTGCATAATTGTCTTGACAAGTTTTCCTAGCTATGAGATAATATAGTCTGAATGAGTGAGAAATAACCCTTTTAGAGATTGATTATGAGTACAGATATGACAGTTGCCAAAACAATTTTAGAACAACTTGGCGGAAACAAATTTCGTGTTATGACAGGTGCCAAACACTTTGGTGCTACAGAAGATTCTCTTTCAATGAGAATTGGTCGAAACAAGACCAATAGTAATTACCTTAAAATTACTTTGAATATGATGGATCTTTATGATATGAAATTTTGTCAAGTGACAAAAAACTTTGAAGAGAAATCTGTCAAAGAATATAATAATGTTTTTAATGACCAGTTGACCAAGATTTTTGAGTCTCATACTGGAATGTACACTAAACTTTTTTAATTGAGAGAATATTATGAGTATGAGTAAAGTTGCTTGTGAAAAATTGTTAGAGAAAGCCCACTTGATGGGTATGGATGCTGGTCGTTCAGTTGGTGTTACTCCGATGATTGTCGGAAGTCCAAGCACTCCCTTTGGGAGTGATATTGATTATTCTAAACCTATTGAATTTGTAGAGAGTGGTGTTTGTGGTTTTGCTGGTGTGGTTATTAAACCGGCTCGTGGAAAGTTTGTTTCCTATCTCAAAAGTTTGGGTATGGGATACAAACACTATTACGGCGGATGGTATGTTTCTGTTCGTGAATTTAATCAATCCTTGACTCGTAAAGAGGCCTATGCTGATGCCTTTGCAAAGGTTCTGAGTGAAGAAGGTATGAAATGTTATGTTGATTCTAGAATGGACTAAACTTGTGTGGGTTGGGGCTCTACTATTCCTCAACTCGCCCCGATTGCAAAAAAAGACTTGACAATGATTGACAGTAATGAGATAATATAATCTGAATGAGTGAGAAAACCTTTAATGAGAGATTAATATGAGTACTAATTCCTTAGTTGCGTATTTAAACGAAGATGGATCAATTGTTTCATCCTATGTACATTATGATGGATATGCGACTGGTGTCGGTGAAATGTTGTTAGAAAATTACAACTCAGATAAGTGTGCAAGAGATCTTGCGACAACTTTGGGTTATGCATCTTCATTGAAAGAGACAGTCGCTGCTTCTCATGAAGATCGTGCAAACTCAGATGTGGCTGAAGTTTATTCTGACTATCACGAATTTGAAGAATACATTCGTGAGAATAGTCATCTTGAATATGTTTATGTTTGGGATTCCACTAAAGTAGTGGGTGGTAAATGGTTGGTCGCTTCTTGGACAAATACCAAGAAGAAGGTTCATAATGGAACTTGTTTTGATTATGAGTTTGAGAGTCATTGGAATGGTTTTGAAGATCTGGTTACTCTTTACATTCGTGAAGGTCGCGAGACTGTGGCAAGATGGCGTCGTATGGTTGATGCAAACAGAGTCAATGCAGACTATCTTGATCATGCCAAAGAGTTAGAAATTAACGTAACGAAGTGGAACGAGGTTGGAATGGCATCTGTTGTTGATGGCCTTGTTTCAGAATGGAGAACATGAAAAGACACAATGTAGCCCCTGGCTGTTTCTTTGAACCAGCCGAAGATGAACCAATTAATCCAGTTATGGGAGTCAACAAGAGTTCTATATCTTTTGGTGATGCTCATTATCGTAGACGATCTACTATTGAAGATATCCCCGATAATTTTGAAGAACGTATGAAAAACTTCAAAAGAGCTGAGATACGCACAGTTGAACGTGAAGTCCAAACACCAGACGGCTTTGCTGTTTCCATTGCGTATAACAAGTCTGGTTATCAATTAATTCCTAAAGAAGATTTATAATGGCTAAAAAAGGTGTATATACATTAATGGGTGCAATGTCACCTCAACGTGAATGGATTCGTGAGAACATGAAACCAAAAACAAGTCCCAAAACTTTAGAGATTCAAGCAGCCAGAAGGGTTGAGAGTCATGCATTTTTGTTTTGGGATTCCTATAATGAAGGGACATATACAAAATGAAAACAGCGACGATAGAGATTCTGCACGAAGGCGAGACTGTGTTTGGTTCTCGTACTGCAGGACAGTACTTTGTACGAGAGTATGAAGATGGTGAAGAAATGGGTGGTGGTTTCTTCAAATCAATAACCGAGGCGGAAGCCCGTGTCAGAGAGTATCAGAATGACGAGAAGTGAAGTGAATGAAGCCATGGCAAGATTTTTTGCCAAAGGTGGTACAGTTACTAAATTACCAGATGGGCCAGATCATCGTTTTCAGCCGCATGATGTTAGAGTTGAGCAAGGTGACCCTAAAGTGGATATTACTGCCTTACAAGAACCTGCTAATGAGACTCAACAAAAAGTTGTCGAGTCGAGTAAGTTATGAATCATGAATTTACAGTT
>MDTB01178255.1_pt1 | contig 25905 bp, 21 predicted proteins | sample 811161 | NCBI WGS metagenome assembly MDTB01 (sample SAMN05326650, study PRJNA326480) | marine metagenome | isolation source: seawater | place: Mediterranean Sea | collected 2009 | reverse complement strand
TAAGTCCGGGTCTACCAAAAGACAGCGTATCTCCCTGAATATCACGATCCTGGTAAAAACCTTGCTTGAATGCGTCCAAGTGTTTTTGAGCCGCATCCCAATCCTTAATTTCTCGGGCATCCTCGGATTTAGCGAGGTGTATCCGGTTTTTCAATAAAGCAGCCTCCAGAATAACCGGCCATGTCAGAGTGCTGGGCTCAAGGTAATTCTTTATTTTGTATAGCATACCATCAGCCTCAATATAGTCCTTTTGATCAATTAAGTCCTTTGCGTCTTCGATCATTTCAGATGCCAATTCAGCTTGTTCTTTATTTTTTTCCTGAGCTTTTTTAATTTCTGCATCAAAATCTATTTCATCCCCAACACCCAGAGTTTCAGTTTCAGCGGCTCTTCTGGATTCTTCTATTTCTTTGTAGTCAATCACCAGCTGTTGGACATCAGCTATTTTACCCTTGAGCATGGCTTCACCCATTTTATACCAGACTATTTGCTGTCTGGCTTTGTAAAGGTCGGTAACAAGAGCAATGGTTGAAGTATTCGACGGCAGAGTTGAAAGGGCTTCTTCTATATACTCAAGGGCTGTATCATACTGCCCTTGCGCGCTGTCTTGCCTTGCCTTTAACAGGAGTCTTTCAGCATCCTTGGTTGCCCTGGTTACCTTCAGGGTTTCCTCCTCCATGAGCCGCTGAAGATCTGGTATTGCGTCATCATCGGGCAGTCCTGATTTCGCCCTTATCTGCTCAAGGTCTTTTTTGGCCTTATCCAGCTCTTCAACAAGACGGCCCACTAGAGTGGCGTCCTTATTTCCAGCGTCTGCAATTTTTGCTTCTCGTAATAATTTTCGTTCAGAAAGCTCGAGGGCAACATTATCGCGATATCTTCCAAGTAGGTGGCTGGCCAGGGAATAGTTTTCTTTTTTGAAGGCAGCTTGTGCCTGTTCGTAATAAATTTTTGTTTCTTCTTTTCTAATCTGTTTTAAGTAAAAGCTGTTTTCTTCGGTAATATTAATTTCAGCAACAGCCCGGGACGCCAATTTTTGGGCATATTCCAAGTTCCCTTTTTTTACGGCATTCCGAATTTCATCCAAGAGAGCAACCAAATTTGTATTAACATTAAGCTCAGGAAGGGGAAGTCCGTCCTCGGTAACTTCCATGGTGGCGGGCTTTTGCTTTGGGATATATACTCCATCTTCCTCCACATTTTCTTGTGAAACAACAGGCAACACAACAAAAGTTATGGTTAGAAAAAAACAAAGAAATTTTCGCAAAGCGGGCATGAAGAAACAAAAGTTTGATTTCAACAAATGCTGACCAAGGGTCAATCTATAAATCAAGGTGCTAAAAATTCAACTATTTCTAATTCCGAAGAAGAGGGTATTAGTTTTGAAATGACAATTTTTTTCTGTGCAGGGTCCACAGACTGTATTTTGTATATTCTGTCATGGTAGTTAATGCTTTTCCCAATTTCAGCTTGTGAATAAAGGATTTCTTCTGCATCAAGATTTTTTAATTTATAGCGAATCTTAAACTCATATTCACCCGCCCATGCCTCCGGGGAAGCCGAAGAAATTAGAAATTTTTTGGATCCCAAAGAAAAATCTTCAACTTCTGCAACTCCTGCCATCTGCCGTCCACCAGTCTTTTGCTGCATTTCCTTGATTTCGAATGAGTGCATTATAAAGCTCTTATTCTGGTCACTTTCGAGCGTCGGCACCAAGGAAGGCTGTCCGATTTTTGCTTCCTCATTATACCTATAAAATTTTCCGACCTCAATACGATTCCGGACTGACCTTCCTAACTTACTAGACATTTTCGTATCTTCTAAATATGGAGTGTTTCCAATCCAGGATTTCAAAACAAATCTGTAAGGAACATATTCAAAGGATAAAATTTCGGCACCAAAAATTTCAGATTCCGGCATCGGTACATCAGCTTTTGGCAAGGTTGTAGTTAATTTGTTTTCAAAAAGATAGATGAGTGGGGGCGTAAATACATCAAAAACGGAATCAAGGGATATGCTCGCGGAGGATTTCCATAACAAACTTTTAAATGTTTCCACATCACGGGAGCGCATCGTTTTTTGATAAAAGTGAGGCTTAAGTTTTCTCAATATGGAGAAATCATTTTCACCATTTACATAATACGACCCTCTGCCAATAATCTCTACAATGCTACTTACCCTGATTGGGAGGGGTCGGGTTTTTTTGTTTCCTGATAGAATAATACTTTGATTCGATTTTTTCCAGTTTGTATCGAGCTCAAGGTTTTCTCTTGAGTCAAGTCTGCCTGATTGAACTGAACCATCCAATAACCGTATTTCCATCTGTGATTTTCGTTTATAAACAACCTTGCTTATTATTGCCTTGACGGTTGAATCGTTATCATCTCCGTCCCTGAAATATATATATTTTCCGGGCATAAGATTCAGATCTAGATCGATGGACATTTCAAGACCATCGCTACCGTCATTCAGGGATAACGACCCGCCCTCATAAGATTCATTGGAATTTTTGAGTTCAGATTCTCCTAAAAAAGAATAAACAGTTGCGAATACAAAAATCAGCAATGCGGAAATAAACAATAGCTTATCGTAGATTTTGTTCACTTTAAAAATTTATTTTTTTAATGATTGATTGCCGCTGATGGTTAGAAATTCATCCAAAAAAGCAGGGGAAGAATTAATGCCGCTGAAATTGTCGATTATAGAATGAAGTCCCGAATCTACAGATATAATATACTCAAATAAAATAGTAACCTCGGAATCAACAACACTAACAATGGGGAGTTGCTCCTGAACATTAGTCGTAGCAGGAGAGGCAAATGGATTGAGATCGAATTGTGTGGTACCTTGAATCGGAGAATTCAATGAGATATCATCAGCAGGCTTTACAGATATACTGTTTATTATGAGGGGTGGCTTGCAAGAATTTAAAAAGTTTCTGAGTGTTTTAGATTTTAATTTGAGTTTAAATTCAAAAAGGTACGAATCCAAACCTTCTAATGAATTTAAAAACTGCAGATTGGATCCATCAAGGGTTAACAGGTCAGAACCTATCTTCGTGCCATCGATTTCACCTGCAGGTTGCCGTTTGACATGAAGAATTTCAATCGAACTGTTCTTGTCGGTACAACTAGCCATGTTTTCAATGACAAGTTTTATGATTTCAGCATGAACGCCAACTACAGTTGCCTCTACATCGCTGAAACTGGGCCATACGCCCATGTATGAAGATAATCCAAAACCAAATTCCTTTTCAGTGGAATCAGATTCTGAAGATAAAAAACTGTTGCTGGAAACTGAATTAGACTGGACAGAAATATTGTTTTGTTCACAGACATTTGATAATTGAGAAAATAATCTGGTTATTTTGGCATTTACAGAAGTCGAAGTATTGCTGCGAGGGTTAACAAACAAATTATTATCAACATTAACGAGAGAATTAAAATATTGTTTAGTTCTTTTTTGCCTTTGAGCCAAAAATTTCATGTCTGATTTTGCTTGTTCAAAATCTGACTTTACAAATTGTAAATCTTCAATGGAATTTATAACGGAGTCGGCTTCTCTTTGATTATCGGTTATTTTAGATGTCAAAATTTCATTTTCAGAACTTTTTAAAAAAGAAAAGTAGAATAAAGTTGAAAATGTGATTAATGAAAGAATTACGACTATACAGAAGACTGTATTTTCTTTGAGAAATGATTTCATCACTTTATACTAATTAAGTACTCGAAATGTGAAAAGTGACGATTAAATAAATCACCTTTTCCTTCTGTCGAAAAAGTTTTGTTAATAATTTTATTAAATCTTTTACTGTCTTTAAATTTATCATTCAAAAGATTTTGTTTTATGGTATTGAGCTCAATCAATGAGTCCGTTCTTTTCTCAGGCGGTGTGGCATCTTCAAGTCTTACCAAATATCTACCTGACAGGGTAAGTTTTTTAATTTTGTTATTTCCGCTCTTTCCCCCACTACTGAAATAGAGTTGATCAAACCACAAATCTCCAATTTCCGGATCTTCAATGACATTTTGTAAAAAGTTAAGAACCTCCATCATCAACTGGTTTTGATCCGTTATTTTTAAGAGATTTATCTGATTTTCTGAAACTTTAAAATTGAATTGTTCCAAAAGTTTTAAATTTTTATATTGGTCACTAAGTTCTTCTAATTCTGTTGTATTATTTTTAAGATAATTTTTCTCATCATTACTTTTATTGAAAAGATAGTCGTTTAACTTAATAGATTGGTAAAGAAAGGGTCCGGGCAGTAAAGATAAAATGACCATGGAGCATGCAATCCATGGCAATTTCTTTTTAAAGCCCAGTGAACTTAATTTTTCTTTTGGCAACAAATTTATTACACGATCATTTTCAATGTTGCTAAGTTTGATAGCGAGTCCACATGGTTCGCTTAAAGTAAATGGAATCAATTGTTGCATTTCCGGGTTTACGGTAGGTGCCACTTGAACAGCTTCCGCCGGATTCAAATAGGATGCAGGCAGGGAAATACTTTGCGATAATACTTCCTGAAAACTCCCTATTATTGAACCACGTCCCGTCAATAAAATGAGGTTTGGATATTTTCCTTTTTTTATTCTTTTATAATGCAGAAGTGCTCTTGATATCTCTTGGCATGTTCTTGTAAAATAAAGTTGAGTATATTTTTGAATGATTTCCAGGTTTGGATCATCTTGATTTAGAGTAATCTGTCCTGAATAATAGTTCTTTTTCAACGATTCAGCTTTTTCAAATGGAATGGCTAACTGGTCTGAAATATTTTGTGTAAGCATATTTCCGCCAATTGAAATCGTTCTTATTAAAAAACCGTTTTCATCTATAAAGAGTAGATTGGTTGATTTGGCCCCTATGTTGATGGCCAAAATATTTTGTTCTTCTTCTTTGGGGCGATTATGGATTGCCCTGATTAAGTCTGAATCCAAAACTGGTGCCGGTGTGATTAAAACTGGGTTAAGATTGTGCTCAATCAGCTTTTCGCAAATTTCTTCAACTAACCTTGGCTTAACTGCATAAGCCAAAATCTCGTCTTCCACTCCGTCATCATCTATCACAACATAATCCCAAATTAGCTCTGATAGTGGAACGGGTAACTTCTGCGAAAGCTCAAAGGTTATAATCTTTTTCTGTTTCGATTCTTCAACATGCGGAATCCTGATGGTCTTAGTTAAAAGGGTGCTTCCTGGCAAAATACAGTGTACTTCTCCCTTAAGATTGAGCCTCTTGGTGAGGTTTATCGCGACTTCAGTAGAGGATTCCAGCCATGCACCTTCCTGACTTAAGTCGTGTTTGAGTGTTTCCATTTCCGCGGAAACCATCTCAATCTTTCCTCCAGCTAAATTAAAGACGCTGGCAGATACATGCGAATTGCCAAAGTTGAGTATTATTTTAGCTTTAGAAGACACTTCTTAAAAAGTTACCCTGGAATAATTAATTGCTAAAAGGAGTTTTTGCATGGGAACCTTTCGGAATAACATTGGGAAATACATAATGTGCCGGAATAAGCTTTCCATCGTTTGTAGAACTTTTACTCTCTGCCTGTTCCTTAAACTTTAAAAGGGTAGCTTCGTCTTTATATTTGGCAAATGAAATAGAGTTCGAGATTTCCATGGGTGTGCCTTCAATTGAAAACTCAACAACATATCCCGTGCATTTTAAATAGCTTCCCGCATAACCATCCCTTTCTGCTATTGCTGCCGGAAACAAAAAGTGAGCATATTGTTTGCCGCGTTGAAGCTTTTGTGTGGAAAATACTAGCTCTGATGCATAATAGTCATAAAAGGAAGACTCCGGAAGATTATTTGTTCTAAACAGGCGCTTTTTAAATTCATTAGTAAAACAGACTATAATTTTTATTTTAAAGTCATCTACAAAATCTGGGTTAAAAGCCGCTTCAGGACTACTCGGTTTTGTTCCCTGCAGGGCTTTGAGAGATGGGTGCTGAAGAATGGCAAATGGAATTGATATGCGATACCAATTATCACTATCTTGAGTAAAGGTTGGCTCGTCAGCCAGTTTTATAATTTCATCCTCCTGAGAAATTGCCTTTTGTAAAAAAGCTGTTGAGAGTATTAAAAGTGTGAGGAAAGCCTGTTTAAACTTCATAGTAATCTTTTTTGTTTTTAATAATTAATGAAACAGAATAAATCTCTCTTTATGCAATTAAAAATATCCTGCCTTTTGTTTTTTAAAAATAAAACATCCAGGATCTTGCTTTTGCAAAGGAAAAAGTCTCCCAACAAAGGAATGTGGAGTCCGCCGGGAGGCAAGCTTAATGGACTCATTGGAGAATCTCCCTACGAGTGTGCCATTAGGGAATCTTTTGAGGAGGTAGGGGTTCGGTTGACTGAAGATGACTTAAATTTATTTGGTTATGTTTCAGAAAAAAACTACGAAGGGGCCAATCATTGGCTCATGTTCCTCTTTGATGTTAAAAAGGTTTTGAGCAAATTGCCAAATGATTTTGAGGAAGGAAACTTTGGTTTTTTTGAAAGAAAGGATATAAACACACTTGATATACCCCCTTATGATAAAAAATTGGTCTGGCCCTACTATGACAAAAGAAATTACGGGTTCTGGGGTATTCGTGCTGATTTCTCCAATAAATCACCTAAGATTAAGGTTGAAGCTAAGCCTTAAAAAGCAGATAACATAAAGCTTAAATGGAAGGACTTCATCACGACACAAATTTAGAACCAGGCGAAGTCTCGGATTCTATCTCTGAAAAAGCAGATACGGCGGCGGTAGAAATTTCTGCGGACTCCGCAATGCCATCCAGTGAGGGGGTCGATTTTGCAACCGAACCAATCAATCAATCACTTACTGATGCTGACAAGATTGACTTATACGAGCAGATGGTCCGCATTAGAAGGTTTGAAGAACGATCCCTTCGTGCATATCAGCAAGGACATATTGGCGGTTTTTTGCATCTTTATATAGGCCAAGAAGCAGTTGCGGTTGGTTCAGTTTCCATACTTGGCGATCATGACCATGTCATTACTGCGTACAGAGACCACGGTCACGCCCTAGCGGTTGGCATGAACATGGACGAATGTATGGCTGAATTATACGGCAAGAAAACCGGTTGCTCAAAGGGAAAGGGTGGATCGATGCATTTTTTTGCTCCGGATAAGAATTTTTGGGGTGGACATGGTATTGTTGGTGGACAGACCCCTTTAGGTCTTGGCATTGCTTATGCCTTGAAGCACCAAAAGAAAAAAGGCAGCTGCCTTTGTTTCATGGGTGATGGTGCCACAAACCAGGGCCCTTTTTATGAGTCCCTGAACCTTGCTGCTCTGTGGGAATTGCCAGTCGTTTATGTGATTGAAAATAACGGCTATTCCATGGGGACTGCAGAAGCCAGGCATTCTGCGGGAGATCCACTCGCCAGAAGAGCCGATTCTTTTGATATTTCTTGGGAGGTTGCCCACGGGCATGATTTGTATGAAGTAAGGAAGGTTGTTCAGGATGCGGTAAGCCGAGCCCATGAATCCTCAAAACCATCTGTGCTTGAAATCGTTACCTATCGCTACCGCGGGCATTCAGTTGCTGACCCTGACCAAACCTATCGTAGCAAGGAAGAAATAGAGGAATATAAAAAGAGTAAGGATCCGATTAACCTTTTTAGAGACAAACTTGAAAAGGAGGGAGTATTATCTGAGGAGAAAGCACAAGAAATCGACAAACGGGCAAAGGATGAGGCAGGGGCATCTGCAGAGTTTGCCACCGCGAGTCCTTACCCTGATCCACAAGAGCTTATGGATGATGTTTACTGGGAAACTGATAACCCGGAACAACGAACCTCAGAAGGAAGAATTTTCTTTGAACAACCTTAATATATTATAATGTCCGTAATTACATACAGAGAAGCCTTGAATCAGGGGCTGGCAGAAGAACTGGGCCGAGATCCTAATGTGGTCCTTATGGGTGAGGAGGTCGCCCAATTCAAGGGTTCCTACAAAGTGTCGGAGGGGTTATTAGAAAAATATGGCCCTTCGCGCATAATCGACACACCCATCAGCGAGGCGGCCTTTTCCGGCCTGGCAGTTGGTGCTTCAATGATGGGGATGAGGCCAGTTGTGGAGTTTATGTTTTGGAGTTTTTGTTATGTAGCTTTTGATCAAATATTCAATAACGCTGCAAATGTCCGCTATATGTCTGGTGGACTTATCAATGTACCGGTTGTGTTTAGGGGACCAGCAAATGGAGGCACGAATGTTGGGGCTACACATTCTCACACACCAGAGAATTTTGCCGCAAACACTCCTGGTATGAAAGTTGTCTGTCCTTCGACCCCTGCAGATGCTAAAGGACTGATCAAGTCAGCCATTAGAGACAATGATCCTGTCTGTTTTATGGAAAATACCATCTTATACAATCTTAAGGATGAAGTTCCTGATGATGATGATTTTCTTATCCCACTGGGTAAGGCAAAGGTTGTGGTCGAAGGTAAGGATATTTCAATCATCGCACACGGTAAAGCTGTACACACTGCTGTTGAAGTTGCTGAAGAGCTTCAGGAGAAACATAATGTTTCGGCAGAGGTGCTTGATTTAAGATCGATAAGACCACTCGATCAAGATGCAGTTATTGATTCGGTCAAAAAGACAAACCGAGCACTCTTGGTTGAAGAGAATAAACCATTTTGCGGAGTAGGTGCTCAAATCTCTTTTTTAATTCAAGATCAGGCATTCGACTATTTAGATGCTCCAATAGCTAGAGTTTCTGCCGTGGATGCACCACAAGCATACAGTAAATCCCTGGAAGCTGCCCAGATACCCGATAAGCAAAAGGTTTTAAAGAGTGCCTTAAAAATTTTATAAAGATTTAGTTATGTCAACTACTATAGAAATGCCGAAATTGAGTGACACCATGTCAGTAGGAACCGTTGTCAAGTGGCACAAAAAAGTTGGAGATAAGGTCGTCAATGGAGACACGCTTGCTGAAATCGAAACCGATAAAGCAACCATGGAGTTAGAAAACTTTGATGATGGTACTATTTTACGTATTCTTGTTGAAGAAGGGGCAGAAGCTCCAATTGGAAGTCCTCTGGCTATTGTGGGTGAAGAGGGTGAATCCACTGAGGAGGTTGAAGAAACTGACACCACATCTCATGAAGATCAAACCATTGAGAAAAATGTGCCCCCTGTACCCACTGATATCACTCCTGAAGGCCAGGAGGAAGTAAAGAATCCCCCCCCTGCCCCGCCTGAAAATCAAGGAGATACTGAAGAGCCAAAAAAAATAACAACTGATACAAAAGGGGCAGATGAGCCCAGAATATTAGTGTCTCCCTTGGCTAAAAAAATTGCAAAGGAACAAAATCTTAATCTTGCAAACATTAAGGGTTCAGGGCCCGGTGGCAGGATTGTTAAAAAAGATATATTGACCCGCGAGGATGAAACTAAAATAGATAAATCGAATGATCAACAAAGTGTCTCAACATGGCAAAGTTCCGGGGCAACCACCACAGATGGTTTATTAGTTTCAAAATCAGTAAAAGTCTCTGGCATGAGATCTATTATCGCCAAGCGCTTATCTGAGTCCAAAAGTACAATACCGCATTTTTATTTGCAAAAAGAGATAAATGCTAGCCCCCTAAAGCTGGCAAGAGCAGCTATTAACGAGAATTCAGAGAGTAGGTCAAATCGGTCGGGCATTGACGGTTTTAACAAAATAAGCATCAATGATCTAATTCTTAAGGCTTGCTCTGAAACCATAAAGTGGCATCCAGAAATTAACACCAGTTGGACAGAAGATGAAATTTTATTTCATCCAAATGTGAACCTTAGTTTTGGGGTGGCTGTCGAAGGTGGTCTACTAACTCCAGTAATCAGGCATTCAGAACTTCTGTCTCTGGAGGAAATTTCTTTACAGGCAAAGTCATTAATTGCAAAAGCAAGAAACAAAAAACTTTTACCGGAAGCTATGTCAGATTCTACTTTTACGGTTACAAACCTAGGCATGTATGGCATAGATTTTTTTAGCGGTATCATCAATCCACCAAATGCGGCAATACTTTCGGTTGGGTCTTCTTCCCCCAAGGCAGTTATCGGTAAAAATGGTGATATTATTCAAGGTGAGACTATGATACTTGGACTGAGTTGTGACCATCGGCTTGTGGATGGTGCCATTGCAGCAAGCTTCCTGCAATCTTTAGCTAAAAACCTAGAAGAGCCTATTTGTATGTTAATGTGATTTGGTTCTTCGGTTCAAAATGCTGTATGTTAATTATCATATTGACCTACTTTTAGCATCCTCTACCAAAATTGACCCTATTTCATTTGTATGTGCTGTGATGGTTTCTTTTACCTCTTTTAAGTTGCTTGGATTAGGTTCACTTTCTCCAAAAATATAAAATTTTATTTTTGGTTCTGTTCCGCTGGGTCGGACTGCAACCCTAAATCCATTTTCCAAAAAAAGTATCAGGAAGTTTTCCTGTGCTACGGGTTCACTTTCTTCATCCAGAAGGCCCTCCTTGCTAAAGTCTTTAATTTTAGTAACAGCAACACCATTTAGCTCTGAAACTGGAGTCTTGCGGTAAGAATCCATAATTTTACCAATGCTGGCACTTCCATCGGCTCCCTCAAAATAAATGTTTTCAGTCTTTTCAATATGAAAACCAAATTTTGAATAAAGTGTATCCAGATAATCAAATGGGTGTAATTTTAGATACTTCAAATGAGAAAGCATTTCAGTTATCGCTAAAGCTGCTGCACTCGCATCTTTGTCACGAACAACATCAAGCGGGAGATAACCATAGCTTTCTTCAGATGCCAAAACTGAATAAGTAGAATATTTAGCTAAGATTTCTAGCCGGGTAAAACTATCCGTATTGTCAAAATCCAAACTTATCCCTTCTTCTTCACGAATCGCAACACAAGCTTCTTTTTCATATTTTCCTAGCTTTTTAGCCATCCACTTAAAACCGGTTGGCGTGTTCACACATTTAATTTTGTAAAATTGTGCGAGCTTTTGGAGCATATCAGTTGTGACAAATGTTTTAAGAAGGGTAAAACTGTTCGCATTTTCGGGTTTTAAAAACTGCAATCTTTGCAAGGTTTGAAGTCTGTAATCTGCAAGCATAACCGCTACCTGGTTTCCGCTGAGGCAACGAAAGTCTTTGTTTGGTGCCGTTTTTACGGCAACTCCTATACGATCACAATCAGGGTCAGTGGCTAAAACCGCATCGTATTTAAGTTTTTGGGCATAAGCTATTCCATGTTTAAAAGCTTCGTGGTTTTCTGGGTTGGGAGATTTAACCGTGCTAAAATTTGGATCAAATTGATTTTGTTTCTCCAGTATTTTTATATCAGCACCCATTCCCCACATCGCAGGCACGGTGGCAATAGAACCAGTACCATGAATTGGCGTGAATATGATTTTAGGACTGTGTTCATTGATCACACCAGGATCAATAACCGCCTCTTCTAAAGCTGTCCGGTAGGAGAAATCGTCTCTTTCCTGTAGATAAACCATATCTTCAGCTGGTTTTAAACCATTCATAAGGGCAATTATTTCGGACAAATTATATGAATCAAATTTTTTGCAAATTTTGTCAGTAACTTCTCCTGAAAGCTGACTTCCATCCTTAAAATACGCCTTGAAGCCATTGTCATGGTGAGGGTTATGACTTGCTGTAATAACAATTCCTGCATGTGCTTTTCTTTTTCTTATTGTGTAGCTTAATTGAGGCGTGGATCTGGGTCCTTCAAATAACATTGCGTATCCCCCCAAGGCTTTCCATGACTTTGCCGCAATTTTGGAAAACTTATTTGAAAAATGCCTTACATCACATGCAATAACAACGCGTGGTGCCTCTAAAATTCCCTCCCCCGCAGTCCATTCCTTTGTAAACTCAAAGAGTGCTTTTGTGGCCCTTAATAAATTAATTTCATTAAAATTACTTGTCCCTACCGCTGCATGGTCTGGGGTATTGCCTTCGGAAGCTGTACCTAATTCATGGGAGGTGGGTGATTTTGAAATTGTTCTACCCCTCATACCTCCTGTTCCGAAAGAAATTTTCGCCCCAAAACGTAAATTTAATTCCTCCCAATTTTCTTGATCCAGCAATTCTTCAATAGACCCGCTTATCCAGTCAGGCATTTCGTCATCATTTGTATAATCTAATAAATTTTCAAGCGCTTTTAGTTGAAGGTTTCCGTTTTCTTGAGCGGAGTTTAGTTTGTCTTTTGTAATTTGCATGGAAATTTTTGCAGGAATGATCAGTCTTCTGAAAACCTGAATGTTGTTTCATTTGTAGTACCGAACCCCAACTCTCTTCTGGCTACATCACTTTGAAATTCTGGATTATCACGTAATTTATAGAGGAACTCACTTTTTGTCTTAACTTCTTTTTGTAAAACTTCTAGCTCTTTTTCCAATACAGCTTTCTTAGTTTTCCAAATGAGATACTCGTCGTGTGCGGTTTTTAACTTCATCAGTATAATACATGTCGCCACCGCAAAAACGGTTGTAAGTAAAAACAATAGGTTTTTTTTCATGAATTTAAAAAAGTAATTTAAACTTTATATTAAGAATAAATATCGTGCAGTCTAATCATTCCCAATAATTTCGATGAAGCCGAATCAACAACCGGAAGTACTGATATAGCAGACTGCCTTTCTTCCATCAATTTTAATGCATCTCCTAATGACATCTCAGGATTAGCCACTGTAAAATTTTTATTCATAATTTCTTTTACATTTATTTCATCCAACTTATTTGTTCTCTGTAAGTTTCGCCTGATATCTCCATCAGTTATTATACCTATCAATTTATCGCCATCTTCAACACAGGCAGCCCCCAGGGGAAAGTTTGTCATTGTCAATATAAGTTTGTTGAAGTCAGATTCTTGATTAACGATAGCAACACAGTTCCGGTCATGCATTACATCTGAAACTTTCAGGAGTAAATTTCTACCCAGTTGACCAGCAGGATGGGTCAGGGCGTAGTCTGTCTTTGTAAAGTTTTTTTCTTTCATCAACACGGAAGCTATGGCGTCTGCCATTGCTGCTGCCACGGAGCAACTTGAGGTTGGTACTATCCCCAGAGGGTCTGCTTCATTAACAACCGAAACATCAAGTGCAACATCCATCTTTGATGACAATTTAGATGGAATTTTTCCCAGCATTCCAACAATTTTAGATCCCCGAGTTCTAAAAATCGGTTCTAAAAATAATAATTCTGGTGTAGATCCGCTATTGGAAAGAAAGATTACGGGATCTCCTGCTTGGTGAATTCCCAAATCTCCATGAACTGCTTCTGCGGGATGAAGAAACGCAGCCGAGGTTCCAGTACTGCATAATGTGGCGGCAACTCTTTTTCCTAAATGACCTGATTTACCAATTCCTGTAACAATAATTTTACCCCTTTCTACAAGAAGTATATCAATTGCTTTGGAAAAATTTTCATCTAATGACTTAACTGTTTGCTTTATAGAAGAAGCTTCATGGTTCATTACCTCTGCTGCCCAATCAATTCTTCGAGTATGTAGATTTATATTTGGCATTTTTGGCCCTTTTAAGGTAATAGAGTAAATAATGTTTCAAGTAACATTTTCCAAACAAAGTCTTTCAGTAATGAATTCACTTATTCAAAGCGAACAATTGAATCTTATGGAAAAGTTGAGTTCAACAAGCGGCGACATTTTTGAAGATAAAGATTCTAATGTGGGAAAGTTCCATTGGAAAGGAAAATTATTCTATCGAATGAAAATGAAGGAATTAAGGATTTATTTTGAAAGAAACGGGCCTTCTCTGCATTGTCACTTTATTCTTCCTAAAAATTCATTAAATGATTTTCTGGTCCGTTGTAAATTGCCGTCTTCAGAAATTGCAGTTCTTGAAAACCACAATTCTTTCTGGGAGTATTTAGAGAGTCTTACCAAGAACAAGTAAATAAACAGTTACATTTCTTATGCTTATTCTTTTTTTTTAACAAAACTTTTTTTTACTTGTTTTTATGCTCTTTTTATTACCCGACTGTATCTGCCGTAAAGCTATAATATTCAAAGGCTTTCAAACTTCTTATAGTTTTTAGCATTTATAATAATAAGAGAATTTTTTAGATAACTTCTTTATTTATATTTCTAGGTTGAATATCTTTAACCTTTGTACCATTAGATTGTAGATGAAATTTAAGATAAACAGAGACCATTTTAATTCTGGACTACAGCTTGTTTCGAATGTGGTTAGCTCTAGAAAAACAATGCCCATACTCCAAAATGTTTTACTGGAAGCCAAAGAAAACACTGTTTTTCTTACTACGACGAATTTAGATTTAGGAATTAGGTGCTGCGTAAAAGCCACGGTTGAGGAAGAGGGATCAGTTACTTTACCCGTCAAAGAATTATCAAGAATTGTCAGGGAATTGGCAGATATTGAGGTATCAATTGAATCCAGTGGTGTTACAAAGGTAAACATAAGTACGAGGGGATCAACTTTCAATCTTCTTGGAATAGATAGCAAAGAATATCCCCCCTTGCCAGTATTAGATCAAAAAGACTCCTTCTCAATTCCCAGGGATGAGGTTTTGGAAATGCTCAAAAGTGTATCTTATGCACAGTCTATTAATGAAGAACGGTACATGTTGAAAGGTGTGTTTTTTAAAAAAGACAAGAAGGACTTGTCTTTAGTTGCAACTGATGGTCGGAGATTGGCAGTAGCAGGAACAGCATTGAAGGAAGAAAATGCAGAAAGCTTGTGTGAATTTATTCTGCCTTCCATGACCGTTAATGAACTAGAAAAGTTGCCACGCGTTGGTGATATGATTCAAATATCCTTTACTGACAGGCAAGTGGAAATTGAACTTAAGGTGTCAGAAGAAAAACACGATGATCAAGGCTTGAGAGGATCCATTCAGTTAATTTCAAAAGTTGTCGAAGGAAAATATCCAAACTTTAAGCAAGTAATTCCAAAGGATAATTTTAAAAAGGCGGGAGTGGAGAGAGAATTAATGCAAGAATGCGTTAGCAGGGCAGCTTTAATTTCAGATGAAAGAATTACCTTAAAAATAAAGTCTCAAGAAATGGAAATTACAGGCCAAAGTCTAATGGGAGATGCCTGTGAAAATTTACCTATCGATTATGAGGGAGAAGATGCAACAGTTTCTTTTAATCCAAAGTTTATTTTAGATCCACTCAAGTCTGTTAGGAAAGATAAAATCATCTTAGAGTTTAGAGATGATATGAGTCCAGGTGTGTTTAAAGTTGAGCCCTCTAGTGACAATAATATATCAATATTGTGTGTAGTTATGCCAATACGTACTGATTAAACTTTAATCCATAATAAAAGAGTGTTTTTCTTCAACTGATGGATAATGACAGGTTTTTCCAGAATAATTTTTTAAATATATCGAACCATCATCTAAGAAGTTGGCATAATTTGGAGATAGGGGTATTTTGCCGCCTCCATTTGGAGAATCAATCACAAATTGAGGAATAGCATACCCGGAAGTATGTCCCCTGAGACCCTTTATTATTTCTAGACCAACTTTTGGGTCTGTTCTAAAATGGGAGCTTCCTTTAATAAGGTCACACTGATATAAATAATAGGGTCTAACTTTCATCATTAAAAGTCTGTGAATAAGACTTTTCATAACACCCACATTGTCATTGATGTCTTTCATCAAAACCGACTGGTTACCAAGTGGTATGCCAACTTTAGCAAGTGCAAGTGTAGCCTTTCTTAAATCTAAAGTACATTCCTTGGGATGATTGACATGTATACTCATCCAAAGGTTATCTATCTTATCCAGTAGCCTTAATAATTGGGAGTTTATTCGTTGCGGAAGAAACACTGGCACACGCGTCCCAATTCTAATAAACTCAACATGTTCAATTTTAGAAAGTGAATCTAATATGAAAGACAACTTCTGGTCTGACAGCAATAATGGATCCCCGCCACTTAGTAAGACATCACGAACAGTTTTGTTACTCTTAATATATTCAATACCTTCGTTAATTTTTGGACTAAATCCATAGCCCTGTGCATTTGAGACTAATCTACTCCGTGTGCAGTATCTACAATAAGAAGCACACCTATCAGTAACTAGAAAAAGAACCCTGTCAGGATATCTGTGAACAATTGAAGATACAGGCATGGAACTCTCTTCGCTGACTGGATCCCAAATTTCTTCAGGTAAATACTCTGACTCAGCATTACGTGGGATTATTTGCTTTCTGATTGGGCAGTTCGGATCAACAGGATCCATTAAATTTAAGAAATAGGGAGTAACCGATACAGAAAGTCTATTACTCGCAAAATTAAGGCCTGCAATCTCATCGCTGGAAAGTTGAATATATTTAGAAAAACCATCTGCAGATTTTATGGAATTCTTCATTTGCCAACGCCAATCATTCCAATCGTTGTCAGAACAATCTTTCCAATGTCCTTTACCTTGAGACCAAAACTTTAATGAATCGACTGGATACATTATAAATTAATACCATGAAAGATAATAAACTTACAACTGTTAGTTTCAAAAAAACTAGAAAGAAAAAATTAAAATCACTATTAATGGTAGTAATAACAAACGAGTATATAAATTTTTAAAGTAATTATAAGAACATAGTAAAGTACCAATAAAAAAATAATATTTAATATATACAATAGTAGTACCTGGTTCGATAGAAAAATGAGAGAAAGGAAGATTTGCAATCATTTCACAAAAAATAAATAGTAGATTAATTATCCAATCATATAAGAGATTTAAAAATTCTATTTTACAAATTAAGCTTAATATAAGAATGAAAATTGAAAATGGCATTATGAAACTCACCATCGGAATAAGAAGAAGGTTAGAAAATAATGAAGAAGGAACAATCATTGAAAAAGAATGAGCAATAATTAAAAAACTTCCCCAAAATGCACTATAATTAAGTAAAATTGTAGTTTGAAGAAAATTTCTTTTTTTAAAACCTTTATCGATACCAGTACCGTTTAGCCAAATTATAGAGGTAACAACTGATATGGACAATAGAAAACCTACACTTTCAAAATTATCAGGAGTTGTCAAAATAGTGATAATGAATGCTACACACAACGAAGACATATTATTTGTCCTTAAGCCTGCAGAACTTGCTACAACCCAGACAGTGATCATGGTGTATGCACGTACTGAGGAAACAGAAAAATCAACTAAAAATAAAAAGAAGAAAAGAATACACAAAACTATTATTTTTTGAAAAATATCAGGAATTTTGAACATTTTAATTAAAATGGTAAGTAATAAAAATAAACAACCTATGTGGAGACCGCTTACAGCGAAGATATGCAATGTTCCGGATAACTTAAAATTATTTATATCAGTTTTTGTAAGCTTGCTTTTGTCTCCAAAAATAAATGCTGACATAAATGATTTACTTTGATCATTGATACCAACCGCATTGATTACCCCTTTTCTTTTTTGGTTTATTATACTGTCTCTAAAATCAATCACCTTATAATCTTTTAATTCTGTACTTTTAAGATCACTTAAATTTCTTGAGACGGTTTTAACATTAGCTTTTATTTTCAAAAATGAGCCATTTTTATAATACTTCTTATGGTTTTTGAAATATGCCGTACGAGAATTAAAATTATTAAGAGCTTTGGCTGTTTTTAATATCTCTACTTCACAAATTTGATTTCCATCAGCATCATAATTGCTGTCTGAAATTACTTTTGCCCATATTAAAATCTCTTGTCGTATATCAATTCTTTCAAAATTATCGTTTTTATGAATATATTTTTCTTTCTTCGGTATAAAATTAAGAAGGCAAACAAATAAAGCCGTACAAACGCCAATATACCTAATCTTTGTTCCAATGTGTATCGAAAATACTAGAGCATATGAGTACCCAAGGAACATGTATTGAACCGCAACATCGTTATCCAATAATGGATAACTAAAGCAAAATATCATTAAGGCAGTCGAACTTGGTATTTTTTTTATCACAAATATTTACTAATTCTATGTTTGCATATTGAAACCTTGGTAATAATTTAAACTCGTGCTGTACGACCGTCAATATATGAGGAAACCATTGGGTGTTAGTCTCAAATCTACTACTGACTTAATTATTATTTCGTTGATTGCTTCGTTCGTGATACAGTCAATTTTTAGAATTGGCAGTGTAGATATTATATCTTCTGCCTATCTTGGTTGTAATTCTCAATACCTCGAAAATGGTTATATTTGGTCAGTTTTGACATACAGTTTGTTTCATGAGGACATTATACATCTCTTATTTAATCTGCTCGGAATACACTTTATATCCAGGACAGTCGAACGAATGCTAGATAAACCAGAATATTACTTTCTAATTTCATGCAGCGTATTTTTAGGTTCTATTTGTTGGCTTATGTTTAACTACGGAAGCCAATCCCAACTTATTGGAGCTTCAGCTTTTGTAATGGGCAGCTTGACTTTTTTTTGTTTACGGAAACCAAACGATACCATTACTTTTCTGTTGTTGTTACTAATACCTATAAGAATGAAGCCCAAGTACATACTTTTTGGGATATTAGGGATTGAAATATACGGATTCATTTTTTCAGAATTACCCAGTGGACAATCTTCAAACATTGCTCATTCCGCTCATCTTGGTGGAGCCTTAGCCGGCTTTATAGTACACAAGCTTGAATCCGCCGGCTTTTCAATCCCTAGATTTAAGTTTGCATCAAACCCTAAAGTTAACATCAATCCATATTCTCGCAAAGAGTCACATGGAACTTCTTCATATAAAATTAATTTTCCTAAAGCATCTGACCTGGAAGATGATGTAAACCGGATCCTTGATAAAATAAATGAACACGGTTTTGGCAGTCTTTCAAAAGAAGAAAAAAATATACTGGAAAAAGCAAAGAGCCTATTTAGCGAAAAAGACCTATAATTTATGAATCCAAAATTTAAATTTCGACTTATCCCAATCAAGGTATTTTTCAGCTTGCTTGTTATATCAAACACGCTCTTTGCGGACACCAAAGAACTATTTCCCAATGCCATGATGAAGCATGAGACGCAGTGGCTTATGAAAGTACTTGAACAGGCTCATTACAATAAACTCGGCATTTCTGATTTAAACACGACATCCTTTATAAACAGGTACATAACAAAGCTAGATAAACAAAAACTTTACTTCACTAATAATGAAATATCAGAATTTCAAAACAATTACAAAAGTACACTTGTTACACACTTTCAACAGGGTAACTTACTGCCTGGATTTGAGATTTTTAATAAATATAAACAAAAAGCTATTGCTAGGTTAAGTTGGGTGCTTGGCCAAATTGAGGAAACCCCTGATATTTATTTGGATAAAAACCATACGGTTAATCGTGAGGACGCAGACTGGTGTGATTCGGAAAAATCGCTTGATGATATTTGGAAAAAATTAATAAGTTTTGAATACATTAGAGAAATTGTTCAACAAACTGATAGTAATAAGTCAAAACTCACCAAAGATAAAAATGAGTTAAGCCAATACATATCAGAATCAAGGGAAAACCTTACAAGGAGTTATTCTAGGTGGATCAAGAATATTGAAGAACTTGAAGCAAGCGACGTACAAGAAATTTATTTAACAACATTAACCCACATGTTTGACCCGCACACGGTCTTTATGAACATGAAAGAGAAGGAAAAGTTTGACCAAGCAATGAATAATGAGTTCGTAGGAATTGGTGCAAGACTTCAAGACGAGGATGGATATTGCACAATTAAATCACTTTTGCCGGGGGGACCTGCAGAAGCCTCAAGAGAGCTTGAGCCTGAGGATATCATACTTAAGGTCGCACAGTCAGAAGGTGAGTTCGTGGATGTAGTCGATATGAAGTTAACAAAAATTGTCGATTTAATAAAAGGCCCCAAGGATACTTCTGTCAGACTTGAAATTAGACCTATAAAAAACCCAACTGAAACAAAAGAGATACGGATTGTAAGAGATAAAATTAAGTTAACTGAAAATCTTGCAAAAGCTTATGTGAAACAGATCGAAATCAACGATGAAAAAGTAAATTTTGGTGTCGTGGAGTTGCCATCATTTTATGGTTCATCAGGAAACGGTCCAAAAGCAACCGATGATGTTGAGGAGTTGATCAATGAATTAAAAAACTTTAATATTAAAGGTCTGGTTTTGGATTTGAGGCGCAATGGAGGCGGTTACCTTAGTGAAGCAGTGAATTTAACCGGATTGTTTATTTCACGAGGTCCTGTTGTTCAGGTTAAGAATACGGATGGAAAAATTCGAAAAAAATTTGATTTTAATCCAAAAATTGCATGGAATGGACCTCTAATCACTTTAGTATCAAGATATTCAGCTTCAGCCTCAGAAATAGTAGCAGGTGCTCTTCAGGATCATAACCGGGCAATTATAGTAGGGGATAAATCTACTCACGGAAAAGGCACTGTTCAATCAATGATTCAAATGAATTTGCCTTTCAATCTATTGGGGAATAGAAGTTTAGGAAAGACAAGTGCAGCAAAAATAACTATTCAGAAATATTATCTGCCTAGTGGAAAAAGTACTCAGATTAATGGTGTTAATAGTGATATCTCAATCCCATCAATAAATATGTTTTTGCCGATTGGTGAATCTGATTTAGATAACGCACTTCAAAATGACAGTATTGCACCTGTTAATTTTCGGAAAACCATAGATCAATACTCTTTTTCTAAAGAGGATCTGGAATTTTTAAGCGAGAAAACAAAAGAAAGACGATCCGATTCACCCATTTTTAATTATCTAGATCAGAACATCAAATTTTTTAAAAGCAGAAGAGAAACTAAAAGTTTCTCTCTTGATGTTAATAAAAGGATAACTCAGCGATATGAGGAAAATATTAGAAACGAAGCTTTTAAATCTCAGTATGACGACTTTGAGGATCTTTCATTTCCCAGTAAGGACATTGTCCTTAGTGTTGTAAGTGAGCAGATCAACGAATCAAGAAGAGTTCGCGGGTTTGACGACAATGCATCGAAAGATACTTCCGCTTTTATTAAACCTGTTGATCTGGATATCCCTCTAAATGAATCGTTAAAGATCCTGAAAGACCATTTTCAAATTAAACTCGAGATGAAATCTGTCACAAAGAGTTTAAAAAACGAAACTCCCAACATCTAAGCTAACCATGCTAAAAGATACCTTCTCTTTCCGGAAAAATCTTTTTCGATTGTAATATTTTTAAAATTATTCATCGCCAACTCTTGTACATGCTCGGCTTGCAGGTGCCCCATTTCAAATGCTAGCATTCCTGTTTTTTTAAGTACACATGGTGATATCTCAAGAATTCTTTTCAAGTCTGAATACCCTTTATCTTGTGAAACTAATGCATCGAATGGATCATAATTCTTTACTTCAGGTTCAGCTAAACACCACTCCTCCTTTGATAGATATGGAGGATTTGAAACTAAAACATCACTTTTTTCGAATGTGAATGAATCACTTTGCCAATCAAATGACCTGAAAACTATTTGATTGGAGCACTTGTTTACCTCAGCGTTTTCTTTTGCCAGCGAGATAGCTTGTTCAGATTTATCGTAGGCAAAAAATGAGGCCTTCTCAAATTGCTTTGCCAATGCAATAGCTATTGCTCCACTTCCGGTTCCAAAATCAATTATCTTCCCCTGAAAATCGAGAGGAATATTTTTTGCAACTATATCGACTAATTGTTCGGTTTCATATCTAGGAATCAAAGCTCTTGTATCACATTTCAAGTTTATCGAGCAAAAATCTACATTTCCTGTAATATGCTGTAGGGGTTCCCGCTTCGCTCTTCTAACCACTGCAGAACGGATTAAGTCTATTATTTTTGAATCGGTTATTTTACCATTATCAAGATATATATCAATTTTATCGATTTTCAAAAATTCACAAAGGATCCATTCAGAATCTGATTTTGCTGTAGAAATTCCCTTTTTTAACAAAAATTCTGTAGATTTTTTTAAAATTTCAAGAACAGAGAATTGTTCACTCATTTATATGTATATCCCGTATTTTTTCTTTAAGATCTTCACTTTCAAGAAAATCAATAATATGGTCAATTTCACCCATCATAGTTTCCTGCAGAGCATGTGAAGTGTAATTGACTCTGTGATCAGTGATTCTACTTTGAGGAAAATTGTATGTCCTTATTCTCTCGCTACGGTCCCCTGTGCCTACTTGACTTTTTCGGTTTTGGGCATATTTCCTGTTTTCTTCTTCCTGTTTCTTTTGCATAAGTCTGCTCCGAAGTACAGTCATTGCTTTATTTTTATTTTTAAGTTGTGACCTTTCATCAGCACAATAAACGGATATTCCGCTAGGAATATGCTGTATTTGAACTGCTGAGTCGGTGGTATTCACTCCTTGTCCTCCAGGTCCGCTTGCTCGACAGATGCTTATTTCAAGATCACTCGGATCTATCATGATTTCAACGTCTTTTGCTTCAGGTAGTACTGCCACTGTAGAAGTAGAAGTATGAATTCTTCCCCCGGCTTCGGTTACTGGTATTCTTTGAACCCGATGAACTCCACTTTCAAATTTCATTTTGGACCAAGCGTCTTCTCCTTTAATAATGAATACTACTTCCTTAAAGCCTCCTGTTTCAGAATTGCTTTGACTGAGGCATTCAACCATCCAACCTTTATGTTCTGCGTAACGAGAATACATCCGAAACAGATCACCGGCAAAAAGCGATGCTTCATCTCCACCCGCTCCAGCCCGAATCTCAACAATAGTGTTTTTTCCTGCTTCAGGATCCGGCGGAAGCATAGAAAGCATAAGATTATCCTTAAGCCCTGAAATCTCTCTTTCCAGTGATTCAACTTCTTCTTTAGCAGCTTGCCCCATTTCAGGGTCGTCAACCAAAGCCAAACTCTGCTGATAATGATCTTCGCAATTTATAATCTTGTCAAAAATTTCTAGAATACCCTTAAGTCTTCTATGCTCTTTTGACAATTCAGTTGCAATGAGGTTGTCTTTGAATGTTTCGGGTAAAGATAATAAATTTTCTAGTTCGCTGAAGCGCGATCGAAACGGCTCGATATTTGGCAGATTTTCCATTAAAACACTTTCTAGTAATGTTCTTAATTCTTATTAATTAAAATGCGAGCCAGTAAAATGACTCATCCCTACGGGCAAAACATTGTAGCTTGTATATGGGATTTTGATAAAACTTTGATTCCCGGTTATATGCAAACTCCCCTTTTTGAATATTATAACATAAATGAGTCTGTCTTTTGGGAGGAAGTAAATAAATTGCCAGAAATTTACCTACAAAGAGGATGTAATGTATCAAGCGATACGATATATTTGAATCATCTTTTAAGCTATGTAAAAAATGGACCCATGAGGGGATTAACTAATCAAAAGCTTTCAGGTTTTGGGGAAAAATTAGAATTTTGCCCCGGACTTCCAAATCTTTTTCAGACACTTGCAGAAATTCCAAAGTTGGAAGAATTTATCGATCACGATTTCAAACTGGAGCACTACATCATTAGTACAGGCCTGTCCCCTATGATAAAAGGAAGCAAAATTTTTCCTTTTGTTGAGGATGTTTTTGCCTGTGAATTTATTGAATCACCTTTACCGCCTAAATATACCAGTCAAACAGAGCTATCCCTGCCCTTAGATCTGGAAATTTCACAGGTTGGGATGACGGTAGACAACACCATAAAGACAAGATTTATTTTTGAAATCAATAAAGGTTCAAACAAAAATCCTAAAATCGATGTAAATTCATCAATTCCCCACGAAGCACGTCGCATTCCTGTGGACCAAATGATCTATGTCGCAGATGGCCCAAGCGATGTCCCGGTCTTTGCAGTTGTAAAGGGTATGGGCGGAAAAACATATGCCGTTTATGATCCCTCTAATGAAAAGGAATTTGAACAAAGTTGCGATCTTGTTGAACATGGGAGAGTCCATAATAATGGACCGGCAGATTATCGTGAAAATTCCCCAACCTACCTATGGATTAAGCAGAAAACCTTTGATATTTTGAGAACTATGATTGCAAAAAAAGATAAGAATCTTAACGAAAATACAGGGTCATCCCCCAAACACCTTCCACATTCCGGCGAACAATCAATAAATGAAGATGTTGCCCAACAACTTTTATGGTAAAGTCAGAATGGAAAAGAAGATCGCTTCTTGGTATCCAAGAGCTAAGTTCCGATGAAATTGAGCTTTTACTAGACACAGCCAAGCAATTTAAAAAGTTTAAATCAAATAGTAAAATTGCACCTGCAAATTTAAAAGGAAAGCGAGTAGTAAATTTATTCCTTGAACCAAGTACAAGAACCAGAGTTGCTTTTGAAGTTGCAGCTAAAAGCCTAGAAGCCGATGTTATTTCGATTTCAGAAAAATCAAGCAGTCTCACAAAAGGGGAATCCTTAAGGGATACGGCTAGCAACATTGAAGCCTTGGGGGCAGATGCGATAGTATTGAGGCATTCCTCTCCAGGTTCCCCCTTATTCCTTTCTGAACTGATCAAAGTGCCAATAATTAACGCTGGAGATGGTGCTCATGAGCATCCCAGTCAGGCTTTGCTCGACATTTTTACTTTGCGTGAAAAATTAGGAACTTTACGGGGGAAAAAAATTACTATTTTAGGTGATATACTCTTTAGTCGAGTGGCAAGGTCGAACATATGGGGGATGCTTAAATTAGGTGCACAGATTACTTTAGCGGGGCCATCCACTCTGGTTCCAAGAAAATTTGAAGAACTAGGAGTTTCTGTTTCATACAATTTAAGTAAGGCTATTGAAGGAGCCGACGCAATAATGTTGTTGAGAATTCAACATGAAAGGCAGACTGAGACTCATTTTCCGTCCCTCGAAGAATATTCTAAGATGTTTGGACTCAGGGAAGATGAATGCCAACCAGATGATACTACTCTAATTTTACACCCAGGACCAATTAATAGAGGAGTAGAAATCGATTCAAATCTTGCAGATTCAAAAAATTCAGTAATTTTAGATCAAGTTACAAATGGAGTATGCGTAAGAATGGCAATTTTATACCTATGTTGTTCAAAAGGAAAATAGAATGATGGATAAGCTCGTTATAAAAGGTGGCACAATAGTGGACCCGATTAATCAGTCTGTGGAAAAAAAAGATTTGTATGTAAGAGACGGATTGTTTTTGGACTTGAACGAGGAAATAAATGAAAAAGAATGCACAATAATTTCTGCAGATAAAAAATATATCTTACCTGGACTTATAGATTTGAGGTGTCACTTAAGACAACCGGGAATCAGTTTTAGAAAAAGTATTGAAGCAATTGGAGAAAAGGCATTATCTGGGGGATACACTTCTATTCTTGCTATGCCAGCACTGTCCGCCTGGGCAGACAATCCTGAAACAATTAGATATCTTCAGGACAGCATTTTAAATACAAACGACATAAATATTTATTTATCAGGTTGCCTAACTCTGTCGGCTGAGGGATCCAGACTTGCACCATTGGGGTCTCTCAAAGAGGCAGGTATAGTAGCTGTTTCAGATTGCCCAAATAGTCCGCAAGATAATCAAATATTCTATAAAGCAGTTGAATATGCATCAATGTTTGACTTGCCAATAATTGAACTCCCGAGAGATTATTCAACATCACCAGATGCTAGTGCACATGAAAGCCTTTTGTCATTGAAAATGGGGCTTAAAGGGTCGCCAAGAATTTCTGAAGAATTGTTTGTACAAAGAGCAATACTAGTAGCGAAGTACAGTGGTGCAAGGATACATCTATCATCAGTATCATCAAAGGGTTCTGTTGAAATGATAAAAAAAGCAAAAGAAGAAAAAGTGGAAATTAGCTGTGATGTCACATCAAATCACCTTTTTCACACGGAAGAAAAAATAAAAACATTTGATTCACTCTCCAAGGCATATCCGCCATTCCGAGAAGAAGAAGATAGAAGAGAATTAATCAGGGG
>MDTB01008225.1_pt1 | contig 25908 bp, 25 predicted proteins | sample 811161 | NCBI WGS metagenome assembly MDTB01 (sample SAMN05326650, study PRJNA326480) | marine metagenome | isolation source: seawater | place: Mediterranean Sea | collected 2009 | reverse complement strand
TCAGGGTATTGGAAAGTGGTGGGCAGCAGTAGATGAAGAACAATGGCCAGAGGGTGAAAAATTTAGAGAAAATATTAATAAAATATGGGTAAAAGGTTATGGTGATCGAAGACAGGAAATAGTGTTTATAGGTTTAAAAAACCAAATGGATAAAAACCTAATTAAAAATCAGTTAGATAAACTTCTTGTAAAAAATTACTCCTTTAATATTGAAAATTCTCTTAGATTTAAAGATCCATTTCCAGAATGGTTTAAAATCCAAACACAGTAAATTTAAATTTCATTAACTGCAAAAATATAAGAATAATTTATTCTCTAAAATAATAGAGTTAGACTTATAAGGTGTTGTAAATTTTATGCGATCTATTTTCAAATTAGTATGTAAACTAATATCTATTATGCAAGCACAAACTAAGTAATAAAAAAAAGCTATTGTAATATTATAAAGATAATTGATAATAATTTAAATATTGCAATTTTTTTAATTTAGGGAGTTTAAAATGAGCAAAATAAAAATCAATACTAAAGCTATTAAAGCTAATAGAAAAAGAATATTTAAAATTGATGCTGAAGTTATGACAAATAAGGCAAATGCTTATATTTCAAGATCTATGATAGAAGAAAATAGATTAATGATTTTAAGTAACTATTCAGCTGCATTTTTGGGTAATAGACAGTTGGCTAATAGTAATACTGAAGAAATATTTGAAAATAGAAAAACAATATTAGATAACTATAACTCTAAAAATGATGTAGAAGAAAATTATATAAACGCACAAAAAAATAAGGCATCATTAGATTTTCTAAAGCATAGATCAGAATTAAATTCATCTCTTTTAAAAATAAGTGAAGAAATGTCAAACTTAAATTCTAAACTAATAGATATTAATGAAAAAATAATGAAGGCTAACCAATCAATTGTAGAATTTAATACAAAACAAATATCAGAAAATAAAAGTTTGATAAATGGAAGTTTAAGTCCTAAAAGTGCAAAACCTGCTTCAAATGCAAAAATTATTAAAAGTAATACTAATGCTATGAAACAGCTTGAAAAAAATATTAAAAATAATAGAAAAAAAATGACAGAGTTAATTACTAAATCTCAAAAAAATTCTGATGCTTTAATGCAAAATAAAAATCTTATTAAGCAAAGAAGAAACTCAGCTATGGCTAATAGAGAGAAAATCCTAGCTAACAAATCATTAATTAAATTTTAATAATTTTTTTATAACCATAAGGTCTTGTATGTTATTCCTAACGGGTTAGATGCCCGTTGGGCTAGTTGGTATTTTTTGAACTTTTGTTTTGTATGGGTTAGGTTTGGGATAGTAAGGTCTCATATAACTTTAGTAACTAATCACTATTTATGTTAAATATAATTAAAAATAATAGTTATAATAGGTTTTTTTATCGCTAATTATATACTCGCTAAAGATTTATTTGAATATACAATTTCCATATTATGAAATAAGATAGTTTTAAACTAGCTATTGACACTACTTTTAATATTTTTACTTTATATAGTGGTTATTTTTATTATAATAGGGAATTCAGGAGACGTTTCTTGCAGAGGAATTAGAGAGACAGGACCAGAAGGAGGTTTAAATTAATTTAATTGTATTTTTTTAAATTGCAGATATAAACTGTGATCAATTTTGGTCAAGGTCATATAAAAAAGATACTGACCTTGAGTAAGGTGCAAGTCGAATTAAAATACTTTTTACTGGCAAATTTAATAATTTAATTATGTGGTATTTTTTACAAAAAAAATCTTGAATGTAGAAAACTAAATATAATTTACCAGGAAATAGTTAGTTAAACTCAGATAAAACACTAAAGGTTCTTTTAAACTTCATAAAATATAAAGTTTCCTCTGACTATATTTAATTTTTAAATCAAATCACTCAACCTAGGTATAAACTTTAAAAATATTTTTTGGCTTTTTTCAAAGAGTTTATTTTCTATTTTAAAAACACTATTATTTTAAGAGGTTCTATATCATCAGTTTAATAGCAGGCATTATTTAAACGATTTTTATTAGATAAGTTTTTATTTTTACATCATGTAAAAAAAACTTTACAAAACATAATAACATCATTATATTGAGAATAGTTCTCTTTGAGAATGATTATTATTATACAGAAAGGAATGTTATGATTAAAATTTTATTAAGTTTGTTTTTATTATTACCTCTTTCATTTAATTTATTTGCAGATGATCACGCAATAAAAATGAAACCTGTAATTAATTTATCATTAGCAAAGACTATGGCTGATGCATGTGAAAATGATCAAAAAAAGAGTGGTTATGCTCCAATTAATATAGCTATAGTTGACGATGGTGGAGATTTAGTACTATTTAGAAGACAAAATGATGCATTTTTACTAAGCATAGATATAGCTACCAAAAAAGCTATTTCCTCTGCTGGAATACCTTTTCCTACCAGGTTAGTTGAGGAATTAGTTTATGGTAAAGATGGCAAGCCTGGTATAATACCAGGATTAGCTCACTCTAAGGATATTGTGGCTTTTGCTGGTGGTTTACCAATAAGAACTAAAGAGGGTATACTTATAGGTGCTATAGGAGTAAGTGGAGCTACAGCTGATGAAGACGAGCAGTGTGCAGTAGCAGCTATTAAAGCTATAGACGGAGTTTTATAGTTTCAAATGGGGTATTTTATTATAATAGTATTTACTACATTTTTAGGTAATCCACCTGAATTGTTACCAATTGCATTCAAAAGCAATAAAGACTGTATTAAATATCTAACTAATACTGTTAAAGAAAATTATAATTTTATTAATATAAAAGAATCTAAAAATATCAATTACTTAACTAATGAAACTTATAATAAATTTGCAATATGTAAGAAACTAGAATATCCCAGTTTACAAACTAAATTAATAGTAAAATAAAAAAATAAGATTTTAAATAAAATATTTTTTTGTATTTTTATTTCTATTTATGGAACACCGCCTTCAATTATGTCTGAATTTAAATCTATTAAAAAACAGACATATGTAAAATTTAAAAGTAAAAAAGAATATGAGAACTATTGAACAGATATTGCTGTAAAGCGTTATAAGACTATGAACGTAAAATCAGCTGGAAATGGGCGGTATTTAAAAAATGATAACAATACTCAATTTGTAATCTGTAAAGAGTATATTAACAATAAATCTTAAACTAACTTAATTTAGCAGTATATTTATATAATAAATTATTATTTGTAAACTTTTCTTCTATCAGAAAATATTCTTACTCTTTTTCTCCAGGCTTTATAAGACCCTGACTTTAGGTTCTTTCTCATGAGCATTTTTACATCTTTTTCAGCAATTCCATATAACTCTTTTATTTGTTTAAAGCTAACATGATCTGATAATGCTAATTCTATTATTTCACTTACTTCACTAATTGAAAAATTTTTGTACATTATATTTGATACCCTAATTAAACTGTTTATTCGCTGTATTAAATATTATAGATTAATTAATTATATCTTTTTTATCTTATAAAAAATATTAATGAGAAATAACATTTTAAATCTTGATCTTAAAAACCCTAAAAACTGGATCATTTCAAAAATTATCATTAGTCAATATAAAAAGAATCCTGATTTTGAAATAATAGAATTTATAGATGGAGAGAAGTGGACATATAAAAAATTGTATAATAAATCTCTTGAAGCTTCTTATTATATAAATGAACTAGGGATTAAAAAAAATGAAAATATAGTGGTAATAGTTGATAGTCCGAAAAGATTTATTCCAATATGGTTAGGAGCAGCAATATTAGGAGTTAAATTTATACCTATTAATACTTCTTTAAGAGGAGATGTTTTAGATCATCAAATAAAACTATCATCTCCTAAAGCTATATTTATAAGTTTAAAATATATTAATGAAGTAAAGAGAATTCATTCTAGTAATAGAAATATAAAATTAGTAAATGTAGATAATTTAAAATTAAAAAATAAATTAGATGATAAATTAATAGTTGAGAGTAAAAACTCTGATATTTCTTCTATTATGTTTACAAGTGGTACCTCAGGGCCTTCAAAGGGAGTGATTATGCCGAATGCTCATTGTGTATTATTCGGAATTGGAACAATAGAAAATTATCATTTAAAAAAAAATGATAAATTTTATATTTGCTTACCATTATTTCATGCTAATGGATTATTCATGCAACTATTAGCGTGTTTGATAAATAAAAATAAGGCTATTATTAGAGAAAGGTTTTCAGCTTCAAATTGGTTAAAAGATATAATTGATTATAAAGCTACACATACCAATATGTTAGGTGCTATTGCTGCATTTGTAGTAACTCAAAGACCTTCAATACATGATAAAAGACATAGCTTAAAACTTATAGGCTCAGCCCCATTACCTATAGAATCGGAAAAGATACTTAGAAAGCGGTTTGGAGTAAAATACTTAGTTCCTTTATATGGGATGACAGAAATTAATATTCCCTTATACGGTATTATTAGTGAGAGAGCTAACGGTACTTGTGGAAAAGTTTATAAAAAATATTTTGAAGCTGATATAGTGGATCCAGAAACAGATGAAAAGAAAAATATTGGCGAAATAGGAGAAATAGTTGTGAGACCAAAAGTTCCTTTTGCATTTATGCAAGGATATATGGGTATGCCAATAGAGTCATTTAATAGTTATAGAAACTTCTGGTTTCATACTGGAGATGCGGGAATAAAAACTAAAACAGGTCATTTTATTTTTGTAGATAGGATAAAAGATTGTATAAGAAGAAGAGGGGAAAATATTTCTTCCTATGAGGTTGAGCAGGCTTTTCTTAAATTTCCAGAAATCATTGAGGCTGCTGCTTTTGGGGTGTCTGCAAAAGACTCAGGAATGGAAGAAGAGGTTATGGTGGCCTTATTAATAGTTAATAGAACTCATTATAAATATAAAAAATGGATAGAAGGAGCCAAAAAAAATCTGGCAAGTTTTTCAGTTCCAAAATACATAAGAATCATGAATGACTTTCCAAAAACTAGCACTGGCAAAATACAGAAACATTTACTTAAAAAAGATGGCGTTACCCCTGATACTTGGAAAAATATTTATTGAATATTATTTTTATTTGGTTATGAAAAAAAGGTTTTAAAATAAATGATTAGAATGACAAATATAGGTTTATCTTTCTCTGGCAAGCCATTACTTGAAAAGATTAATATTCAAATTAATAAGCAAGAAAAGGTTGGTCTGATAGGAAGGAATGGTTCGGGTAAATCAACACTATTAAAGTTATTATTAAACAGAATAGAACCTGATGAGGGTAACATTACTATAAATAAAAGTTATAAAATAGGAATACTAGAACAAAAAATTTTATTTAAGCATAATACAGTATTAGATGAGGTGGTAAGTGTTCTTCCTGAAGACAGAATATATGAGTCATGGAAAGGTGAGAAGATACTATTTGGCCTTGGCTTTACAACAGAAGAGATATTAAGTGATCCAAAAATTTTTTCTGGTGGCAACCAAGTTAAAATAAACTTAGCAAAATTATTATTAGGTGAGCCAGACCTTCTACTATTAGATGAACCTACTAATTATTTAGATATTTTTTCAATCAAATGGCTACAAACCTTTCTTAATAACTGGAAAAATGAAATAGTTTTAATTACACATGATAGAGATTTTATGGATAATATTATATCTCATACAATTTATATTCATAGAAAAAGTGCTAGGAAAATTGAAGGTAATACAAAAAAGCTTTTAAGTCTGATTGAAAAAGAAGAAGTCATTTATGAAAATACTAGATTAAATCAAGTTAAGGATAGAAAAAAAAAAGAAGAATGGATAACAAGGTTTAAATCAAAAGCTACTTTAGCTAGTCGTGCACAATCAAGAATTAAAATGCTAGAGAAAGAAGAGGTTTTAACTAAACTAGAAGACGCGGAAGCATTAAACCTAAAGTTTAACTATCTTCTTTATAAAAGCAAAAAACCCTTAATGATATTAAATTCAATTAGTTTTGGTTACTCACAAAATAAAGTTTTGATAAGAAACTTATCATTTGAAATTAATAAAAGTGATAAAATTTGTATTATAGGAAAAAATGGAAAAGGCAAATCTACTTTACTTAAACTTATTTATGGTGAAGAGAAAATTAAGTCTGGAAATATCATAAATAATTCGCCAGAGATGGCTTATTTTGGGCAAATGAATATTGATAGATTAAATTCTAAAAACTCAGTTTTTGAAGAGTTATTGAAAGTAGCAGATAATAAAAATGAAACAGAGGTAAGAAAAATTTGCGCACAGGTAATGTTTAGAGGAGATAACGCTAATAAAAAAATAGAAGTTTTGTCAGGAGGTGAAAGGAGTAGGGTAATGTTAGGAAAAATTCTTTTAAAGCATGTGAATTTACTAATACTAGATGAACCTACAAATCATCTAGATATGGACTCAGCTGAGTCTTTAATGAATGCGGTTAAATATTTTCCAGGTTCTGTTTTAATGGTTACCCATGATGAAAAGTTTATAAAACAAATCGCAAATAAATTGATTATTTTTGATAAAAATAAAGTTTTTATGTTTAAAGGCAATTATGAAGATTTTAAAAAAAATGTAGGTTGGAAAGAAAATGAATATGACCAAATTTATTCTTAACTATTATTTGATATTATGAGTAGTTTAAATAACTTAACTGTTAAGCATTACTCAAAAGAAAACTTATATTTACAAATTATAAAATTCTTTAAGAGTAAAAATATTGATCTAATAAAGCTTAGCTTAAAAGACCTAGAGACTATTGATCAATTTCATTTAGGAGGTATAGAAGCAACCTTTGACCTTATTAAAAATTTAAAAATTAATTCTAGTACTAATATTTTAGATATAGGATCAGGTATTGGTGGCAGCGTTCGTTTTATTAAAAATAAATTTGACGCTAATGTTGTAGGTATTGATTTAACTCCCGAATATATAGAAGTTGCTAATAAATTAAATAAAATAGTTGGTTTAAATAATAGTTTTCAATTAGGTAATGCTTTAAGAATACCTTTTAATAAAAATTATTTTGATATAGTTACATTAATTCATGTCGGTATGAATATTGAAAACAAATTTAAATTATTTCAAGAAGTATGTAAAGTTTTAAAACCCTCAGGTTTTTTTGCTATTTACGATATTATGATTGTTAAGAAGGGTAAACTAAACTTTCCTTTACCCTGGGCAACTACATCAAATATTTCATTTGTTGATACTAAAAAAAAATATATAAGTTTAGCTAATAATCTTGGTTTAGTACTTAAATCAGAAGAAGTTAGAATAAAGTTTGCGATGAAATATATAAAATACTACACAGATTTTTTAAAAAGTAATGGTAGTGTCCCACAAAACCTAAGTTTATTAATGGGGGAAAATGCTAAAATAAAAATTAGTAACTTATTTAAAGCTATTAGAAAAGGTTACTTAGCACCTGTAGAGTTAATATTTGAAAATAGATGATAGTTTATGATTTAATGTAAAAATTTATTTTTTAAGTTTAACTAAAAAGATATTAGCTTAATAAAAGTTAGATTTATTAAATATTCTTTTATACAATTAGACATGAGTTAAAATTTATAATCAACTTATTGATGAGATAATTAATAAATTAATTTTTAATTAGTAAGAAAATTATATTTTACATAAATGTTTGCTTAACTATTTTTTATAATATTAATACAATTTAAATATCTTCGAAATTACCGTGTCTACCATGTCCTTTAGAAAATCTTCCAGCACCGTTAATTCCCTCTTTGGATAGGATATTATTTTTCATACTATTATTCCACTCATAATATAAACCTTCCTTGATATTTAAACTAAACTGTTTCAAAGTAGAATGTCTATCTGCTCTAACACACTCTTGAGGAAACTTAGCAATAGTTTTAGCAATTTCTTCAGCTTTTTTTCTGCTATTACCATCTTCAACTAGATACTCGCAAAGGCCAATATTCAAGCATTCATCAGACATTACTTTTCTTCCTGTTAAAATTATTTCTAGAGCTCTACCTTGTCCTACAATTTTAGGAAGTCTTACTGTGCCACCATCCAATAAAGGTATTCCCCACCTTCTACAATAGACGCCTAAATAAGAAGATTTTTCCATTACTCTAAAATCACACCAAAGAGCTAACTCCATACCTCCAGCTACGGCAGGCCCTGAGATTGCTCCTATAACTGGTTTAGATAATTCTAATCTGCTTGGCCCCAAAGGCCCTCTAGGAATATCGCTTCCATTTTCATTACTATTTCTGTCTTTAGGTATATCTAAAGAATCTAGTGGTGCTTTACCTTCTAGTGATGAAGCGTATTTTAAGTCCCATCCTGCGCAAAAGGAACCCCCTTCTCCCCAGAAAACTGCAACATAAGCATCTTTATTATTTTCAAATTCAATAAATGCATCGTAAAGTTCATCTGCACTTTTAGGGTCTATAGCATTTCTAGCTTCAGGTCTTGAATTAATTATTGTCCAAACATTATTTTTTTTCTCTATCCTTACGCTCATTTAATTTCCTTTATTTATACTATTATTAAATATTTTTATAAGCTATATTAAAGGGTGTTTAAAAGAAAACAAGTTGAAAAAAAACCATACCAATATTTAGCTTGGATTTCTTCCTTTTGTATTTTAATGGGTGCACTATTAGCTAGCTTCAGTCCAGAAATTTATGCGCATCATTTTTTTTTCATGTTTGGTAATGGCTTATTAGCTATTACAGCATTCCTATGGAAAGAAAATTCATTACTTGTATTAAATAGTGGTTTATTTTTGATATATGTATTTGGGACTTTATATGAATTCATATAAGTTTTCTTTTCAACTTCATATTTTAAAATTTTTTACCATTTTATATTCTGTAATATTATTAATCTCAATTCTTGAAGCAAAAGATACAGTATTTATTAGTCCAGAAGCTGTTGGTTTATCGGAAAAAAAACTGAAAAAAATAGATGCTGTTTTTAGTAAAGCAATCAAAAATAAAGAAATTCCTGGAGCAGTTATAGCAATCTCTAGATATGGTAAGATTGCTTATAAAAAAGCACTAGGAATGCAAGACCCTCAAAAAAATATTCCTATGTCCATAGACTCTATTTTTAGAATTTATTCTATGACTAAACCTGTTATAAGTGTTGCTGCAATGATTCTAAATGAAGAAGGCAAACTTTATTTAAATGAAAACTTAGAAAAATATATACCTGACTTTACAAATATGAATGTTTTAATGGAAAAAAGAAATAAGGATTCTGCAGTAATAGAAAATCTTGTATCTGCTAATAGAAAAATAAAAATTCATAACTTGTTAACACATACTTCAGGTTTTACATATGGAAGTTTTGGGAATTCTTTATTAAAGAAAAGAATAAGGTCATCTGAAATAGGTAAATTAAATTTGGAAAGAACTACACTTGAACGTTACATAAGCAAATTGTCTCAATTTCCATTGGCTTATCACCCTGGAACAGTTTGGGAATATGGGAGATCAACTGAAGTTTTAGGAAGGGTAATTGAAATAGCCTCTAACTCAACTTTAGACAAATTTTTAAAAAATCAAGTTTTCAAGCCACTAAATATGAAAGATACAGGATTTTACGTAGACGAAGATAACTGGTCAAGAATAGCAGAGCCGTTTAAAGACAAACAGCCTCAATTAATAGATATAAGAAATAAACCTAATTTTTTTACCGGTGGTCATGGCTTGGTATCTACTATTAACGATTATATGCAATTTTGCACTATGTTATTAAAACAAGGCAAAACAGGTGATATAAATTTTCTATCCAGAAAGACAATTGAATATATGACCTCTAATCACTTAGGAAGTAACATTAAAAAAGATACAACTTTATATTTACCTGGTCCTGGTTACGGTTTTGGTTTAGGTTTCGCAGTAAGAGAAGGGAATGGTCTCTCTACATGGCCAGGATCAGAGGGAGAGTACTTTTGGGCAGGTTATGCAGGCACATACTTTTGGATAGATCCTAAGGAAGAATTAATTGTAATTTTAATGACACAGTCTGTTACAAATAGAATGCAATTTAGGTTGTTATTGAGAAACTTAGTTTATCAAGCAATAATAAATTAATTATAAATGAAACAATCTATAGAAAAAGTAAATATAAAAACATCTGGTATTAATCTTTATAATATTACAGATAAGGTACTTAATTGGCTTGTGAAAATTAAGGCTCATACAGGTTTATTAAACATAAGCATATTACATACTAGTGCTTCTTTAACCATACAAGAAAATGCTGATAACTCTGTTCTTATAGATTTAAAAAACTATTTTATGAAAATAGTACCTTTTGAGAGCGATTATTTGCATGGTTATGAGGGAAAGGATGATATGCCTGCACACATTAAAACATCCCTAACAAATACTAATCTTACATTAAGTGTATTAGATAAAGGTCTTTGTATAGGTAAATGGCAAGGTATTTTTCTTTTCGAGCATAGGTTTTCTGAAAAAAATAGATTATGTGTTTTTCATTATATTGGAAAATAATTTAACTTATTGTAGAAATTAGAACTTAAATATAGTTAAATGTCGTTATGAACTTATTCTTTTTTAATAAAGAAATTAAAAAACTTAACCTTGATTTTTTATCGACTAAATTAAGAGGTTTTATTCCTGAAATTAAAGGAGACTTTTATAAGGAAAAAAAAATATTTTCTACCTTTTGGTTAGAATTGATTAGAGAAAAAAGACTTTTAATTGATAAAAAAGCTATTAGCAAAAATAATATTAATGATATTAATGAATTCTGTAATATAACAAAAAAAATATTTTTAAATAAATATGCTCCCTATATTTACAGAGAAATTACTAAAGATTTAACAAAATATATTAGAGTAGATGATTTATGTTATTTGACTAATGATGTAGTAGAAAATTTAATGCCTTCAATTGCAGAAATTGAATTAGAAAATAAACTTTTTCTAAAAGATAAAGAGGGGTTAGAAATACAGCAAGGAATTTTTTTATCAGCATTGTTGCAAAATAAAATAGAAGGCTTGCATTTATGTAAAACTATGCTTTTACCAACAGAATATTCAAAAGAAAAAGTTGATGAATTTGAACAAAAAGGAAAGGTTGTTCTTGATGGTGCTAGAGTAGATAGAAAAGAAGGTTATGATTTAGTTATTTTAGATAACCCTGAATATTTAAATGCAGAAGATAACAGAACTTTATTACCTTTAGAAATAGCTATTGACATAGCAATACAAAGTAGACAAAACAACGTAGTAGTTTTTAGAGGATGTAAAGTTAATCACCCTAAATATAAGAATAAAAATATCTTTGGAGCAGGTATTAATCTAACACATTTGTATGAAGGCAAAATTCCTTTTTTATGGTACATAACTAGAGATATGGGAGCTGTTAATAAGGTTCTAAGGGGACATTCTAATTTAAATACTAATTTAGAAAGTGCTTTATTTCCGCAACCTAATAAAATATGGTTTGCTTGTCTAGAAACTTTTGCAATTGGTGGTGGGTGTCAGTATTTATTAGTAATGGACTATGTTATAGCTGATAATGAAAGTTTTATGACTTTACCTGCTAGAAAGGAAGGTATTATTCCAGGCGCTGCAAATTTAAGATTATGGAGGTATGTAGGAAATAGAACTGCAAGACAAGCAATTCAACATGGCTTAAAAATTAAATCAGACTCCGATAATGGAAAAAAAATATGTGATGAGTTAATAAATAATACAAATATGGATTATGTTGTTAATAATAGAATAAAAGAGTTCAATAATTCAGGTGTTATTGGTGCTGCATTTAATAAGAGAGCACTAACACTGGGAGAAGAAAGCATTAACCAATTTAGAGAATATATGTCGATATATTGTCATGATCAGGCATATTGTCATTTTAGTAATGACTTAGTAAATAATTTAGAGAAATATTGGTATAATACAAAGAGTAAAAATTGAAAAAAAAACAAAAAAAATTTTCTAGAAGAAGTTTTATTTTTACACCTCCACTTAAAGAGGGTATGTTCAAAAAAGCTATTAAATCTGGAGTAGATATAGTCTGTCTAGAATTAGAAGATGGTATTGCCCCAAGTGATAAACAATTAGCAAGGACACAAGCATTAGAAATTTTAAAAAAAGAGAAAAGCCCTGAAGGTGTAGAGGTGTTAATTAGAATAAATAGCTTAAGAGAGTCAAATGGTTTATCAGATATTAAAGCATTACTGGATACTAAATATCAACCTAATGGTATCATGATACCTAAAGTAAAAAATCCAGAAGAAATTGTGATTTTAGATAATTTATTTACTGAAAAGAAGCTGAACACCAAATTCCATGTTATTATAGAAACAAATTTAGGTTTAGAAAAAGCCAATCAAATTGCCACTAGCTCTTCTAGAATAGAAGCGCTTTTTTTTGGAGCAGTTGATATGTCTGCTGAGCTTAGATGCCAAAACAGTTGGAATAATTTATTATACGCTAGATCCAGAGTGGTTCATGCAGCTGCGGCTAATCAATTAGATGTGATAGATGTTCCTTTTTTAGATCTAGAAAACCTAGGTGGCATGAAGAAAGAAGCTATCAATGCAAAAAATTTAGGTTTTACTGGAAAAGGAGCAATACACCCTAAACAAATAGATATTTTAAATAAAGTGTTTACTCCTTCAAAACAGGAGGTTTTAAAAGCAAAAAAAATAGTAAAAATGTTTGAAACATCAACTTCTGGTCTTATTGTTTATAATGGTAAATTAATTGAAAAGCCAGTGCTTAGAGAAATGCATAGAATAATAAACATTTTTGAAAAAATTAAAAATAATTAGTGATGAAATATATCAGTGCGAAAGTTATTTTTTATGCATTGATAAAAAAGATTAAGAAAATGTTTAATTCAAAATATGATCCATACCTTCCTTTACCTAATAATTTATATTTAAGTCCTTCTAGCAATACTTTTGAATTATTTAAGAAAGCATCTTTCTCAATGTCTTTTTCAAAAAGTAAATTTAAACCTTTAGTTTGGCAGAATAAGGCAAGAAAAAAATTATCGATTTTAGCAGGTTACGATAGAAATAGAGAAATTCCTAAACTATCAAAAATAGAAAAAGAGATGCAAATATCAGATTCAATTTTTAGAAGAAGAATTTATGTAAAGGTAAATAAAAAGTCTGATATTCCTATAAACCTAATTTATAAAAAACCTTTAAAAAATAAGCTAGACGTTTTTATATTTTTAGCCGGTTCCACTTCTGGCGTTCATCTTGGTTGGGGAGAAACTAAACAACCTATAGATCATCAAAGAGTCTATATTGGAGCTGATATGGCAAAACAAGCCGCAGAAAAGGGCTATTTAGCAGTTACTTTTGAACAAGCAGGTTATGGTGAAAGAATAGAAAGACATTTAAAACAAAAGTCTAAAAGTAATACAATAGATCTTGCAAATCACTTACTATTAATAGGTAAAACTCTTACAGGAAATGGTGCTTCAGAATTATCTTCCATTATAGATTGGCTTTGTCTATACAATAAATTAATTAACATAAATAAGTCTAATATATTTCTTTTTGGTCATTCTGCAGGAGGTACATTAGCACAATTTGCTTCAGCACTAGATACAAGAATAAAAGTCACTTTAGCCAGTGGTTCAGTAGGTCCAATATTAAAAACTATGGGGTCAAGAGGAACAGGAAGTGGTGATGGAATTATACCAGGGCAATTAAAATGGTTTGATAGTTCTGATATAATAGCTTTAATAGCACCAAGAATATTTATAGGATTAAGTGGTGATAATGATCATATATTTCCTTATAGTGGAGTTAATAAAGTTATTAACGAGGCTAAAGTATTTTATAAAAAATTAAAAGCAAGTAAAAATATCTTAGGGGTTAAGGTTATGGGAAAACATCAATATTATAGTGAAGCTTCTTGGCAAGCTTGGGAAAAGTACATTAAAAAAAAATAAAAAATTAATATACCCCTATATAGTTGTTAGCTAGTTTTCTTTTTTCTTCATCAGAAAGAAATAAGTTACTGAGCTCATTATATTTAATCCTTTTAGTAAACAAGTCTTCACCAGGAAAAGTATGTAGCATTTTAGTAAACCATAATGAAAACATTTGTGTTCTCCAAACACGCTTTAAACAATTTTGAGAGTAGCCTTTTAATTTATCTTCTGACATATTTTTATAGTAATCGTTAAATCCTTGACTCAGAATTTTGATGTCTGCTAATGCTAAGTTTAAACCCTTAGCTCCAGTAGGAGGAACTATATGAGCTGCATCACCTGCTAAGAAAATCTTTTTATAACTCATAGGTTCTAATACATAACACCTTAATTTAGCTATACTTTTTTCAATGGAGGGACCCGTTTTTAGGTTTTGCCTAATATCTGTAGGTAAAGCATTATATAAACAATTCCAAAATCTATCATCAGACCAATTTTTAATATTTTCATTATTTGAGCATTGAATATAATACCTGCTTCTAGAGTTTGATCTCATAGAACATAGGGCAAAACCATTTTTATTATTAATATAAATTAATTCATTAGAAATAGGTTTAGTTTCACTTAACAAACCTAGCCAGGAAAAATCAAAGTTTTTTTCATAAATAGTTTTTATATTATTAGGTATATGATTTTTAGTTTTACCATGATAACCATCACAACCAACAACAAATTCACTTTTAATTTCATTTTTATCTGCATCATAAATAAATTCTGTTTTAGGGTTTTTATCAATATTTGATATTTTTATATTTTGAACATTATAAAGTATTTCAGCATTAATTTTTTTTAATTTAGCCATCAAGTCTTTAGTTACTTCTGTTTGGCCATAAACTGTTACGGTGTTGTTACTAAGTTCTTTTAAATTTATATTAAAGAGTTTGTTGTTAAAAGCTATATTGAAACTATTGTGACTGATTCCTTTTTGTAAAACTCTATTTCCAATACCTGCATCAATAAGTAGTTTGACTGTTCCAGGTTCTAATATTCCTGCTCTTATTCTATTGGCGACATGTTCTGATGATTGCTTTTCTAAAATTATATTGTCAATATTATTATTATGTAAAAGTAGGGATAACATTAGACCTGAAGGTCCAGCTCCAATAATTAATACTTTAGTTTTCATACTTTAATATATACTATTTAAACATATTAAATATACTTAATTGTATGATAGAATATTTAGGCTTAAGTATTAAAAATAAGTTATATTAAGTTTATGGCAATAAAAAATCTTTCACAATCACCTCACTATTATAAACAATATAAATCAAATATTTATAGGGCGCCTAGAAAAGATTTTTATAATATTCATGAAAGTAAGAGCAAAAAAAACTACTCCAAAGCATTATTAAAAAACTTTAAAATGAATAATAATCTATTAAACTATAAAAAAGGAAAAGTACCGCTAGGTCAAAAAATTATAGTTACGGGTAAAGTAATAGATACTTATGGTGCAGCATTAAAAAATGTAATTATTGAAATATGGCAAGCTAATTCAGCTGGAAAATATAAAGATGAAAAAGACAAGCATGATGCTCCAATAGATCCTAACTTTTTTGGTTACGGAACTACCAAAACTGATAAAAATGGTCAGTATAAATTTTTAACGATAATTCCAGGGGCTTATCCATGGCATAATTATAAAAATGCTTGGCGTCCGAAACATATCCATTTCTCTTTATTAAATGCTAATATTTTTTCTAGGCTCTGTACACAAATGTATTTTCCTGACGATAGTTTGCTCAAATATGACCCTATTTTTAATTCTGTACCGAAACTCTTTAGAAGTAAGTTAGTAGCTAAATTTGATCAAAATAAAAATTATATACCTAACTTTTTATTATTTAATTTTGATATTATTATGTCATGAAAAGTAAAAAAAAATTAATTGCTACACCCTCACAAACAGTGGGACCTTTTTATAGTAATTTCTTAAAATTTAATTTTAAAAAAACACCTTTAAATGATATTTATTATAATAAAAATTATTCTATATCTATAAATTGTAAAATTAGAGATAAAAATGGAAGTAGTGTAAAAGATGGTTTTATAGAATATTATCAAACAGACAATATAAATAATAAATATAATTTATTAGACCTTAATAGAGTCAAGTTTAATGTAAAATCAAAGTGTTACTTAATTAATCTACATCAATATTCATTCACTACTTATATAAATATTATAATTTTTGCTAGAGGATTATTGAATCACCTGAATACTATAGTATTATTAGAAGATGATCCTAATTTAAATAAAAATATTTTATATAACAGTGTTTCTTTAAAAAGAAGAGATTCATTAATAGCTAAATTTGTACATATTAATAATAATATAAAATATTATCAATTTGACTTATATTTAAGCGGTAGTAAGGAGACTATTTTTTTTAATGCCTTACCTAATTAAAACTATGCTAAGTAAAGATAACATAAATATTAATAAAAAATTATTTTCTTATCACAGAATAGATAGTATTTTGTCTGATTCAAGCTTTATAAAAAAGATTATATTATTTGAGCTTTTTCTAGCTAAATCAAATTATGAAGTTAATTTCATTCCTTATGATGCTTATAAGGATATAAAATTAGTTTTAAAGTCTACTAGTTTTACTACTTTAGAATTACAACAAAATCTTCAATATTCTGGAGTAATAACTCTAAATATTATTAATAAAGTAAGAAAAAAATTAAAAGATACTAACGTCAGGTTTTTTCATTTTGGTGCAACAAGCCAGGATGTTATGGATACTGCGCTTATTTTACAATTAAAAGATGTAAAAAAAATATATATGAGTAACTTAAAAGATATATCTAATAAACTATTATCATTAGCCTTAAATCATATAGATACTTATACTATTGGTAGAACTAGAAATATGCATGCAACCCTTACTACATTTGGTCTAAAAGTTACGAACTGGACATTACCAATTTTAAGAAACGTTGAAAGATTAGACAGTATTTATAATAATAGTTTATTAAGTATTCAATTTGGTGGAGCTGTTGGCAATCTTTCTTCGTATGGAAAAAAAGGAAATATTTTAAAAAGAAAACTAGCAAAATACCTTGATCTTAATAGTGAAATATCAAGTTGGCATAATCAAAGAGATAAAATTATAGAATTTTGTAGTATACTTTCAATGATAACAGGAGCTATTGCTAAAGTAGCTAGTGATTTATTAGTTTTATCTCAAAATGAATTAGCAGAAGTATTGTTTAAAAAATCTGGTACATCATCCTCTATGCCACATAAAAGCAATCCTGTTATTGCAGAGCTCTTAGTTACTTTAGCTAAATTAAATGCCAAAGAACTTTCTGTAATGCATGATGCTATTATACATAAGAATGATAGAGATGGAATTTCATGGATGATGGAATGGAAAGCTTTAAATAGTATGTTAAAGTATACAGGTGCATCGTTGCACCATTTTAATAAATGCCTATCAATAATCAAAGTTAATAAAAAAAATATGCAGAGAAATATTAATCATACTTATGGAGTGGTAATGAGCGATTATTACTTTCAGGTACTAGCAGAAACTTATTCATATTATGAATTAAAAGAGATCTTTCCAGCTTTTATTCAAGAAGCACTAAGTAAGAAGAAACACTTAGTAGATGTAATTCATGATAAACTAGGAAATAAACTACAACTAAAAAAAAATATTTCATATGACAAACTATTAGGAATAAATAATAGTATTATCAATAATTTAAGTAATAAAGTTAATAAAACATTTTTGTAATTATTTTAATTCTTTATTGATATTTATTTTTTTACTTTTAAATACTTCTAAGCCAACTTTAAAACATTCATTTCCTGTGGGCACTCCACAGTATATAGTAATTTGCATAAATAATTCTTTTAATTCTTGCAAGGTACAGCCATTATTTAAAGCTCCTGTAATATGTATTTTAAATTCATTCCATTTATTCGTGCAGGCTAATATACATAGAGTATTAAAACTTTTTTGTTTATCTGTTAAATATTTGTTATTCCAAACTTTATCCCAACAGTTTTCAGTAATAAAGTATTGAAAATTATTATTAAATAAATTTGTATTCTTTTTTGCATTGCTTACATACTTTATTCCTAGTACTTTTTGTCTTTTCTTCAGACCTTTTTCGTTATAACTATTTTTCATTTTACTTCCTTTTTTATATTTTATTTTTTTCTATTATTATTATATCATTTAGATAGCTTATGTTTACTTTTGACGACATTATTGACTCTTTTACCAGAAGGCATCCTAAACAAAGTGTTATCAAAGATGACTTTAAAAGTTTAGATTATGAAAGTCTATCAAGAATTGGTAATAATTTGGCTTATTTATTAAAAAAAAAAAATGTAAAAAAGAAAAATAGAATTGCATTTCTTTCATACAATAGAATAGAATTTGCAGAAGTTTTATATGCAAGTTCTAAACTTGGAGCTATAATAACACCTATAAACTTCAGACTATCTAAAGAAGAAATATTAGATATTCTTAAGGATTCAAACCCTAAATTCTTAATATATGAAAAATGCTTCTCAAATATTATAAGGTTTCTTTTAAAAAACAAATATTTTTCAAGTAAAAAAGTAATTTGTATAGATAATAAATATTATAAAAATTTGATAAATAAAAAATATAGAATTAATAATAAAAATTTAAAAAATAGTAATAAAGATGATTATTTTTCTTTAATGTACACTTCTGGTACAACTGGAAAACCTAAAGGTGTTGTAAGAGATCATAATAGTTATTATAATTTAGCTGCAATAACTTCTATAGAATTAAGTATTAAGAAAACTGATAGCGCTTTATTAGTTATGCCATTATGCCATGCTAACTCTTTTAATTTTTTTTATTCATATATTTTTGCAGGAGCGAGTATATATGTTTACTCAAAAAAAAGTTTTGAAAGTAAATCTTTTTTTAATATCATTAAGAAGTATAAATGCTCTTTCACTTCTTTAGTTCCTACACACTTTATAATTCTTTTAGAGTATTTAAAAAAATCTAATAAAAAAAACGTTATAAGACATAAATTTAATTTTATGATTTCGTCTGCTCCTGCTCGTGAAGATACCAAAAAAGAAATTCTTTATTTTTTTAAATCTGCAAACTTGTATGAATTATATGGTTCCAGTGAGTCAGGCTGGGTTACCATGCTTCATCCAGAAGAACAATTTTCTAACTTAGGTACTGTAGGGAGAGAGTGCGTAGGTAGTAAAAATATTAAAATTTTAAATGATAAATATAATGAAGTTGATGATGGTATTATAGGTGAGTTATATGCTTCTACCCCATATAATTTTTCACATTATTGGAAAAATAAAAGTAAAACACAAGAAGCTTACTATAAAGACTATGTTACTGTTGGTGATTTAGCATATAGAAATAAAGTCGGTTTTATAGTTTTAGTTGATAGAAAAAAGAATATGATTATATCAGGCGGTGAAAATATTTATCCCTCCGAAGTAGAAAATATAATAGGCCAACATGTTTGTGTAAAAGATGTTGCTATCATAGGTTATGAAGATAAAAAATGGGGAGAAATAGTTTGTGCTTTTGTAGTTTTAAATGAAAAGAAAGTAATTACAGAATTAAATCTAATTAAATGGACTAAAAATAGACTAGCAGGCTATAAATGTCCAAAAAAAGTATTTTTTATAAATAACGATGATATGCCAAGAAATACTACTGGTAAAGTATTACATAAAGAGTTAAAGAATAAAGTAACAATACATATGATAAATAAAAATGATTAAAGATTTAAATAAAGATAATAATTCATGTGCAGCTTGGATTGTTAAATTTTTATTAGAAAGAAAAGTAAAATATATTTTTGGACTGCAAGGTGGACATATTCAACCTATTTGGGATTATTGTTATAAACTAGGTATAGAAATTATTGATGTTAGAGATGAAAAAGCAGCAGTTCATATGGCTCAGGCATATAATTATTTTACAGGTAAGATTGGAGTAGCAATGGTAACAGCTGGTCCTGGAGTTACTAATACTGTAACAGGAGTTGCAAATGCTTTTTTATCTAATTCTTCTATTTTACTCATAGGTGGATGCACCCCTATGCCTCAATCAAATATGGGGCCTCTCCAAGATATACCCCATGTTGATATTCTAAGGCCAATAACTAATTACTCTCGAACTGCTAGAGTACCAGAACAACTAATAAGAGAATTAGATTTGGCTTTTTCTTATGCAATTGGTCACATTGGTGATCCGGGCCCAAGTTACTTTGAAGTTCCTACTGACATTTTAAGAGAAAGTGTAGAAGAAAAATTAATACTTAAAGAATGGATGATTGAAAAAAAGAAATATGAAATATATCCAAATGCTCAAGACATATCTGAAGCAGTAAAAACAATTCAAAAAGCAAAAAAGCCTATACTTATAACAGGTAGAGGGGCTTCTAATGATAGAGAACAAGTGTTAAACTTTATAAATAAGTTTAAAATTCCATATTTAGATACTCAGGATAGTAGGGGTTTAATTCCTCATTCTAATCCAAATAATATATTTGCTGCTAGAAGTAGAGCTATGAGTGAGGCAGATTTAGTTATTCTTGTAGGCAGAAAGCTTGATTATCAACTTGCCTTTGGTTCTCCTGCTGTTTTTAAAAGTGCCAAGTTTATAAGAATTTCAGATAGTCCATCAGAGTTAACTGATAATAGAAGAGGCCATCCAGAAATTTTATCAAAACCTGGAGAAGCTCTTAAACAAATCTCAAATAAGCTGACTAAGTTCAATTTTGATAATCTGTGGATCAGTGATTTAAGAAAATTTCATAAAGAAAAATTAAAAAAAGCTCAACATAAAAATATTCCTAAATTAGGAGATGATAATAAAATTAATCCTAATCTTATATTTCAAGTTCTTAACAAAAAGATAAAAGAGAACTTTATAGGTATCGCTGATGGAGGAGATATACTTAGCTTCGCTAGAATCGGACTAAATTCACAATATTACTTAGATTCAGGAGTGTTTGGGTGTCTTGGCGTTGGAATCCCTTATGCTATAGCAGCATCTAAAGTATTTAAAAAGAAAAAAGTAATTTGTGTAACAGGGGATGGTTCATTTGGTTTTAATGCATTAGAATTGGATACAGCAGTTAAAAACAGTTCAAATATATGTGTAATAATTTCTAATAACGGTGGATGGAATATTGAAAAACATGATCAAAGACTGAATTATGGCAATAGAGTATATGCTACTGATTTATCTCATTCTGATTATGCAGCTTTAGCGAGATCATTAGGTGCTTTTGGAGTGAGAGTAGAAAAACCGGAAAGATTAGAAGAGGCAATTATTAAAGCTTTAGAAAACACTCCATCTGTTGTGGATGTAGTAACCTCAGCAACAATAATGTCCTCAGATGCTTTAAAAGGACTTGGTTTTGTTCGTAAGTACCAGGCATTAGACGTGTGGGATGATATGGAGTTAGAATATAGGAAAAATTAACCCTATACCTTGGATCACTATTAAGTTAATTTATTTTAATGATTAAATTAATAGTATTTTTTGCTTGTTTGGCTTCCACAAATGTATTTGCTGATCAGAAGTATAATTTTGAAATGAATGGTAGTTTTAAGGAATCTACAAAAATTTTACCTGATAAAAGTAGTTTCTCAAGTCTACAAACTGTTGGAGCGTTTTCAGATAGCTTAGGAAATATAGGTAAATATGAATGTAATGGAGTAAGAGAAGCTTTAAATAATGGAAAATTAATTAATATAAATGTTTTATGTGAAATTAATGATAAGGACTTAGATAAATTTTGGATGAAGGCAAGAAGAGATACTAACAAGCTTGGAGGCGTTGGTACTTATCATGTTATAGAGGGAACAGGTAAATTTAAAAATTTAATTGGTACAAAATGTAAATATGCAGTTACATTTGTTAGTGAAATAATATTTATAAAGGCAGTTTGTTAATTTAGATATGAAAAAAATATTAATACTAGGAGGAGGTTTTGCTGGAATTTATACTGCAAAAAACCTTCAAAAGCAAAATTTAGGTGATTATGAAATTGAACTAATTAGCGATAACAATTATTTTATATTTCAACCACTTTTACCAGAGGTAGCCTCAGGAACAATTTATAGTTCAGACGCTGTTACTCCAATTAGACAGATGCTAAAAGGTATAAAGTACAGAAATGCTGAAATTGAAAATCTAGATCTAGATAATAAAAAAGTTTCAATATTACAAGGGTTTAAAAAAAGTTCTCATAATATTTCTTATGATCATTTAGTGATAGCATTAGGTCAGGTAAGTAACCTAGATATAGTAAAAGGCTTAAAAGATCATGCCTTTAAAATGAGAAGTTTACAAGATGCATATGATTTAAGAAATCATATTTTAGGATGTTTAGAGTTAGCAGACGTTACTTCAAACAAGGAACTTAAAAAAAGACTATTAAATATAGTTGTTATAGGTGGTGGTTTTTCAGGTGTTGAGACTATTGGAGAAATAAAGGAGATGATTGATAGATTAATTCCTTATTATAGTTCCTTAAAAAAAACAGATTTAAATTTTAATATAGTTGAATATGCAGATCAATTATTACCAGACATGGAAAAAAAAGTAGGAGACTATACCTTAAAAAAGTTTTTAAAAAATAATATTAATGTCCATTTAAGAACTGCGTTAGAAGAAGTAACCCAATATCAAATCTTTTTAAATAATAATAAGAAAATTGCTACTCATACAGTAATATCTACTATAGGTTCAACTGTGTCTAAATTAATAAAAGATAGTAACTTAAAACTTCAGCATGGAAAAATCGTAACTAATAGTTTTTTGCAGGTTGAAGGATTTCATAATGTTTGGGCTGTAGGTGATGCAGCATTAATACCAAACACCGATAAAAAAAGCATGCTATTTAAGCAAAAGAAAATTGCCTATGCACCACCAAATGCTCAGTTTGCTGTTAGACAAGGTAAGCTTTTAGGTAAAAATATTAAAGCCAGTATAACAGATAATAAATTAACTAATTTTCATTATACTTCTAAAGGATCTCTTGCCTCATTAGGATCAAGGGATGGGGTAGGCAAGATTTTCTTCTTTACTGTAAAAGGTTTTTTAGCATGGTTAATCTGGCGTGCTTTTTATTTGTCTTTTTTACCAAGTTTTGCTACTAAAGTAAGAGTATTAACAGGATGGATAGTTGAGTTTTTAGTTCCTAGAAACGCAGTCATGACTAGGGCTCTCAAAAATAATCCAGTTGCTTATCAAAATTTTAAAAAAGGAGATGTAGTTTTTAAAGAAGGTATGATAGCAGACGGTTTTTACATAGTTTTAAAAGGCTCTTTTAAAAATACTTTTATTAAAACTAATTCTGGTAAAGAGTTTTCTAAATTTTATAAAGTAAATGATCATTTTGGAGCTAGAGTATTGCTATCGGGTTCTAGAAGAACAGGAACTATTAAAGCGCTAGAAGATTCAAAAGTAGTAAAAATAGATAAAGAAACTTTTAAAGTTATGAATCAACATTTCTTACCATTTAAAAAATACTTTTCTCATTACATAAAAGATAACTTTAATACATTGGACTAATTTATTTTTGACCTGTTGACTATTAATGACAATAGTATAACATTTTTGTACGTTCATCCTTATGGTCGGAAGTAAGCTTGTAGCCGAAGGAACGCAATATGTTTTTATAAGGCATGTTCAAGCAAATATCTCCTTTCTTTCATAATGTAGAATTAAACAAAATTTAATGGAGTTAATAATGATTGAAGGTAATACAGCTTGGGTTTTAACATCAACAGCTTTGGTGTTATTTATGACATTACCAGGGTTAGCCCTTTTTTATGGAGGATTGGTCTATTCTAAAAATTTAATCTCAGTTTTAATACAATGTTTTGCAGTAGCCTGCTTAATGTCAATAACTTGGTTTATAGTAGGTTATAGTATAGCTTTTACGGAGACAGGAGAATACTTTGGTAATTTATCTAAGGCTTTTTTAAATAATGTTGGAACTGATTCTGAATTTGCCGGTTTGCCTGAAACGGTATTTTTTATGTTTCAAATGACATTTGCTATAATAACTCCAGCTCTTATAGTAGGAGCATTTGTAGAAAGAGCTAAATTTTTAGCAGTTTTATTATTTAGTCTTATTTGGTTGATTATTGTTTATGCTCCTATCACTCATTGGATATGGGGTGGGGGTTGGCTTGCAAAAATGGGAGTGCAAGATTTTGCAGGAGGTTTAGTGGTGCACCTCAACTGTGGAATTGCGGCATTAGTATTTGCTTACCTATTAGGACCTAGAAATAATAAAAAACAATTAGTACCACATAGCCCTCCATTAGCAATGATTGGAACTAGTATGTTATGGATAGGTTGGTTTGGATTTAATGGTGGCAGCGCGTTAGCAGCTGATGGTAATGCAGGAATGGCAATAACTGTTACTCATATATCTGCAGCTACTGCAGCATTAATATGGATGATAATAGAGTGGGTCAAACACGGAAAACCTACACTAGTAGGAATCGCTACTGGATGTATCGCTGGTTTAGCTACTATTACTCCAGCTTCAGGTTTCGTAGGGCCTAGTGGAGCTCTAATTATAGGAATATTAGCTGCTATAATTTGTTATTATATGGTAGGTTTTGTTAAAAATAAATTAAAAATAGATGATACTCTTGATGTATTTGCAGTACATGGAGTAGGAGGTTTATTGGGAATTCTATTATGTGCTCCTTTAGGATCAAAGGTTTTTGGTGGATTAGGCTATTCTAAAATTTCTATATTAGAACAGCTTAATGTGCAAATTATAGCAAGTATTGCTGTCGCCGTATGGTCTGGTATAGCATCATTTATTATTTTGATTATTTTAAAAAGAACTATTGGTATTAGAGTTTCTACTGAAGAAGAAGCAGCAGGACTAGATGTTAGTAGTCACTCTGAAAGTGCTTACAATTAGTTTTGGAGAAAATCCATTACAGGTACTAGGGTTATGAATAGTAAACCTAAATTAAAAGATTCAAATTTTTATGTACTAAATAAAATAGCTATATTAGAACTTAATCGAGATGATATAAGAAATGCATTAACAGGGTCTAATTTAATTAATGATATAATAGAAACCATTGAATTTATTAATAAAAACAAAAATATTTCTGTATTAATAATTACTGGTCAAGGAAAGGCCTTTTCTTCTGGAGGAAATATTAAAGAAATGTATCAAAAGAATAGCTCTTTCTCAGGTACAGTAGAAGAAATTGAAAAAAAATACCGCTATGGCATTCAAAAAATACCTAAATATATGGAAAAAATTGAAATTCCTACTATTGCAGCAATTAATGGACCTGCTATAGGAGCTGGTTTTGATTTAGCATGTATGTGTGATTTTAGGATTATGTCTGATAAAGCTTACCTAGCTGAAAGTTTTATAAATTTAGGTATAATTCCAGGTGATGGAGGAGCATTTTTTCTGCAAAGGTTAATAGGTTATCAAAAAGCAGCAGAACTTACATTTACAGGTAGAAAGGTATATGCAAAAGAGGCGCTAGATTTAGGCTTATTATTAAAGGTAACAGAACATGAAAAGCTTTTATCAGAAACTAAAAAATTTGCTGCTATTATTGCAAAAAAGCCAGCTAATGCTTTAAGGTATTCTAAAAGGCTTTTAAAATTAGGTTCTAAACTTCCTTTAGAAGAGTTTTTAGATTTTTGCGCGTTATTTCAGGGTATAAGCCATAATCATAAAGATCATAAATTGGCATTAAAAAAAATTAAAAAAAAAACTAGTTAGATACCTTTAAATATTACTTTTTCTTTATTTACAAAAGCTTTAGCAGCATTTTTATGATCTTCAGTTTCACTACATATCATCATATATAATGCTTCATCATTCAAAGATAAATCTAGATTACCAAGCTCAGCG
>MDTB01217561.1_pt1 | contig 25917 bp, 27 predicted proteins | sample 811161 | NCBI WGS metagenome assembly MDTB01 (sample SAMN05326650, study PRJNA326480) | marine metagenome | isolation source: seawater | place: Mediterranean Sea | collected 2009 | reverse complement strand
GATATAAGTGTCGGCTTCGGACTCCGGAACATCCAAAAGATAGGTCAGGGCTCGTGACTGGATGGGCAAGGCGAACTGGTGAACGATTTCAAGCGAGCCATTGCCTGTCAGAGCCTTTTCCAAAAGCTCGTTGATGAGAGTTTGAACTTTCGAAATGACTTCGGGCGTTTTAGATCGTTTAAAGAAAGGCTCAATAATTTGACGGTATTCAGTGTGCTCGGGCGGGTTTGTCTCGATGGGGAGTTGCCGCATGGTGCGCAATTCTTCTTCCGATGGGATGGGGACCCTGAATGGAGCATCGGAGCTGAATGTCTGCCAGTCCTTCGCGGCTGCCCGAACATCGGCATGACGGAGGAGCATGGGAATCTCTTCTCCTTGAAACGGGCATTTTAGGGTGCCTTCTGTTTGACGGGCTTCTCGGAAGGAATCTTCAGGCATGGTAGATGCAGGAGATATTGTAAGTTTCTGATGATAGACTCAATTTTTTTGCTCTGTTTCTGCGGTTTACCTACATTTCGTCATTCAACAAACCTGATACGTAAGAAGGCCCTTTCGTGTTCGCTGGGAGGTTGGGCTATCAAAAATGGTGTGAGTTTTGTAATGAATTTTGGCCCTATGCTAAGTTTGCTGAAAAGCGGTCGAGAAATCATCTTAGGTACAAATTAACATGAAGCATTTTTCTTGTTCTTAAGGATTTTAGAACGTTTGAGAAAGGGAACTAACTCTATCGCAAATTTAAATCGAAGCTTGATGCTCTTTCGTGCTAATTAAAGGAATGAGATTATGGTTTCCGTTAGTTCTTGCGACCGTTTTATCGATGTCTGCTCAGGTGAATGATCCGAATGTGCGGGATTTCTATGCGCGTGGAGAGGAGCACTTTTTTGCGGGCCGGATTGATGAATCTATCCGGAATTGGAATTTGGAGATTGTCGCGCAGCCTTTCCGGGAACCCTATCACTGGCAGCGTGGGCTGGCTTTCTACTATGCGGGTGAGTTTGAAAAAGGGGTGAAGCAATTCGAGTTGCATCAGAAGGTGAATCGAAATGATGTTGAGAATGCGGCATGGCATTTTCTGTGCGTGGTGCGTGCCAAGGGAGGATCGGTTAAAAAAGCCCGGAAAGCCTTAATTCCCATAGCTGGTGATTCACGAGTGCCGATGAAGGAAGTTCATGATCTTTTTGCGGGAAAGGGAACTGCGCAGGATGTTCTGGATGCGGCTTCAAAAAATGCGGAAGGCCTCTTATTGCGGAACCAACTTTGTTATGCCCACCTTTACCTAGGTCTTTACTATGAAGCGCTTGGTGAAATTAAAAAGTCGAGGGAGCACATCAAGAAATCGGCGATGGAGTTTCGAATGGACCACTACATGGGGAAAGTGGCCCAACTCCACTACAAGCTCAGGAGGAAGCGACCTAATTTTATCTTTCTCTTCGCCGATGATCAGAAGGCCAACACGATCGCGGCGCACGGTAACCAGCACATCAGGACTCCAAATCTTGATCAGTTGGTTGAGCGCGGTTTTAGCTTTCGCAATAACTACTGTGCTGGTTCTTTCAGCGGAGCGGTCTGCGTGGCAAGTCGGGCCATGCTGATGACTGGGAAGCAGTGGTTGAATCTGCCCAAAAAGAATCGATCCTCCAATTGGGGAGATGCCAAGCTTCTGCCATCATATCTGACCCAACAAGGAGGATACCGCTCTCATATTATTGGGAAATGGCATAATGGAGAAGCAACCCTGAAGCGTGCTTTTTCTGAGGGTTCATCGGTGTATTTGGGAGGGATGGCGAATCACGCTGACTTCAAAGTCCAAAATTTTGCTGGCGGAAAACTCTCGGGAAAGAGCCCTGCAGGGGGCTTCTCAAGCGAGGTCTTCGCCAACGATGCCATAAAGTTTATTGAGGGAGCAAAGACCGAAGAAAATTTCTTTCTCTACGTGGCATTCATGGCTCCGCACGACCCAAGAAATCCTCCAGAGAAATATCGCGAGATGTATTATCAAAATCGTCCACCGCTCCCTAAAAATTTCCTACCACAACATCCTTTCAAGATTGGGCCTGTTATGACTTCGGGGCGTGATGAAGGACTAGCGCCATGGCCTCGGACCAAGGAGGTGATTAGCGACCAGATTTGTGAATACTATGGTTTGATCACTCACCTTGATGAGCAAGTAGGGCGGATCATGAAAGCGCTGGAAGGGAGTCCTCATGCTGATAATACTTACGTGATTTATACTGCTGATCATGGACTCGCGATGGGAAGTCACGGGCTGCTAGGAAAGCAAAGTATTTATGAGCATAGTATGAAGTGCCCTTTGATTATTTGGGGGCCTGAAGTGCCAGCTGGTCAGTCAACTGAGAATTTTTCATATGTGCATGACCTCTATGGAACCGTCCTTGGTCTAGCAGGAATTGAACCACCCATGCAGATCGATTCTGAAAATTTACAGCCCTTGATGAATGGTGGTGGGCCGATTCATAAATATATTTTCCTGCCATTTAAGAATCATCAGCGAGCGATTCGCTGGGGCAAGTGGAAGCTAAATATTTTCCCGCAGATCAATCATCGGGAGATTTTTGATCTAGAGAACGATCCAGATGAAATGCGGCCGCTTGAAGGTAAGAATGCGATCAAACCAGCCGCTGTTCTGGATTCGATGCTAATTGCGGCAAGAGCAAGATACCGCGATAAGTCTCCGCTAAAAATCGACAACCCGGAGCCCAAGGAGTTTGTTTACGACAATTCAAAACGTCGGCTGGACATTTGGCAGCCCCAATGGATCCGCGATAAATATTTTGGTGGCCGCACGAATCCTGATCATGGACCAGGTGTTCGCAAGAAGTGAGAATTTTCCTCTAAAGAATTCCCCGGTTCTTGAGATTGTTGAGTCGGCGGACGGTATCGATGAGTCCATCGACCATGACTTCGTTATAGCTGCGTCCGAGTGTGGTGTCGATACCGTGGCCCGGGTCAAGTTGGCGCAGTGGCTCCAGAACGGGATCGTCGTGTCGAAACAGTTCAACAAAGGCACTGGGTAGTTTTCCGGTCTTAGCATTCGCAGTGAGTAGGGCGCCGACCCATCCATCATCCGAGGAAAGACATCCACGGGTGGTTGGAACCGAACAGTGGAAAGGTCCAATCTCATCTGCTTCACCCATTGAGGTCACGATGACCTCATTTTCGGAGATACTTAGGCCGGAGTCACCACAGTGGGCTGCGTCAATAAGCGCCTTGAAAAACGGGCTGCCAATTTTTTCATTTAGGCCGGTTAAAATAGGCCGGAGTTTGGCAAGGGAAGTGAAATTTTGGAATTCACCGGGGCGGAGGAATTCGATGTTCCAGTTGTCGATGCAAGAACCGGCCAGTCCAGCTTCTTCGTAAGCACGGAGGTGAAGTTTGATGTTTTGGGCGACTCTAGCCTCGAATTCTTCTTCACTGGACGGAGGATTGCCTTCCATCCAGGTTTCCACCGAAGTCGAATTGACCTGCACGATATTATTACGAAGGGCCGCTCCCAGATTGACCATAAGTTGTGCGAGAGCTTCTTCCTCGTCGTCGGGATTCATTGGATTTACTCCCCCGACCATCATTACGAGTTGGGGCTCTAGGCCGAGGTCACGAACAGCTGCGATCAGTTCGTCTTTTTCATCGGGATTGGTTGTGCCAAAAGATGAAATTTGAATTAGATCAATTTTTACGGGAGATAGTTCGATAAGTTCACGGGCTCCGGCAGCGATTACAAATTCACCATTACTATTGCGAGGAAGCTTTCCGTGATTGTCTGGCACCAAGGCTTCTAGGAAGCCGAGATGGGTTCCGAGGATGCCGAGCGGAATGCCGGAGATGTTTTCAATGGGACCGATAGTCATGGAAAGAGATTTCCAGATGTCACACAGAATTAAAACTGGAAAAGATTGCGCAGCTTCTATTTTTTCAGAAAAAGAGCTTCGAAACGATTTAGAAAATCATGGTGATTCTCTGAAGTGTCTTCGCGCCAGGCGGCAAAGTGTCCGGCAAGAGTGGATCCTTTGATCCGTGGGAATTTAGGAAGAATCTTCCAATGTATTGGCTCTTTTTCAAAAAGAGGAAGAAGGAGGTTAGCGAAGGCTCCGTTAATTTCGCGTTCGGTGGCTGACTTTCTAAGAGTTTTCTTGTGTTTTTGATAGAAGACTGGAGAAGTTTCGGTTGTGAGCGTTTCGCGTGATTTCATCACCTTAGTGGCGTAGGTGGCGAGATGTTTACGGTAATTTTTTAATGCGTCGTTGGGTGCGTTCTTTCCCCATTCTTTACTGAGTTTACGGAGAACAAAGAGCGACGCAGTTTCGCAGAGGGTTTCTTCAAGCCACTTGTTTTGGTGGCTAATAGGTTGGAAGTCAGCACGGACGTGGGCGAGTTCGTGAGCAAATTGATAGATACACTGCGAGTAGTAGTAGTCTCCGGAGTTGAGCTGAATGGCAACTTCTCCGCGTGGAGTCCGCTGAAAGAGAGTAATAGGACCTCGCTGATGTTTGGAAACAAAGAGCGATGGGTCCTTGAAATTATCAGCTTTTGGAAGTGTCGTGACAGCAGATTTGAAAATGATTCTTAGATCACTTTCATTCATATTGAACCCCTTGGATGCGATTCGGATTTGACTCTGGGAAGTCAGACTGAGGCCTAAAATAAGGCAGAAGATAAACTTCATTTTTTCCGGTTCGGAAGGCGTTTTCCTTCGACGCGGGCCTGGATGAGATCAAGGCAATTTCCCTCGTTGCGCAAGCGTTCGCAGGCAGCTTCGATCCGGAGGCTTTGGCGGACTGGGCGAAAGCCCAGGCGCCGGGTCAGGCGATCGTTTTGAAGATCTAGGTGGGTATCCTCGAATTCCACAACTTTACCACAATCAACACAGATGAGGTGGTTATGATTAGGATGATCGACAAAATTTGGATCGTAGGTGGTTTGACCATCACCGAGTTCGATTTCGTGGATGAGGTCAGCTTCTACAAGTAGCCCCAGTGTTCGGTAGACGGTGGCACGGGAGGCTCTGGAGCCGGCATTTCGAAGCCGGTCAAAGAGTTCATCCGGGGTGAAGTGTTCGTCGGAAGCAAAGATAATTTCGAGAATCTCATCCCTTTGGGAAGTCTGTCTCAAACCTTTTTTTCGGATGAAATCGTCTAGTATTTCGCGAATGCTCTCGTCCATATCTCTGCGATACTAGGGAATTTAGATTGAATAATGAATCCCGAATATCGAGGATTAGGCCGTGAAGGTTTTTTTGGCGGGTTTTGCCGTGTTTTTGGTTTCTTGTGGGGCACCTGATATTCTCAGGGTCCGGCAGTTCCATCTCCAGGATACCGATGTTGCAACCGGTCACCCCTTTATTCGTGCAGAGATGAATAAGCGACTTTACGGTGCGGTGACGGCTCGCGATCGGACTTTACGAAAGGGAAATTATTACAACGTCCGTTGGAACGAATTAACCGGAAAAGAGCCTATCAAGCTGGTCTTTGAATACCGACAGGCAAAAACTGGTGCGAAGGTGAATCAGCAAAATTTTGAGGTTCCCGGCTCGCGTGAGGGAGATCTTGAAATTGTAGTCTCGGGGCTGGAGTATTTGAAGTATGGTCACGTTCAGGCTTGGCGTGTAACTCTCTTCGAGGGGGAGTCTAAAATTTTTGTTAAAAAGTCTTACCTCTGGGATTAAGTGGGCGATTTTTGGATCTGGAATTACGAGTTACGCGCACTTGGTGTGTTGAACTCAAAAACCACTCGCAGAGTTTACGCTGGGGCGTTGGTGAGAAATGATTCGGGGTTTGGTTGTCTGCATACTTGGCCTGAGTTGGGCGATCCAACTTTGGCGGAGTGCCTTGTAGATCTAGCACATGGTCAGGAAAGCTCACTAGTGCGCCGGACCTTGGATTGTATTCGAGCAGATGGGAGGGCACGTGAGGAAAATTGCTCGTTATTTGAAGGTCTACAGGTTCCCTCGAGTCATGCGACCTTGCCATTATTGAACGAGTCAGTTTTGAGTGAGGCCGTGGAGAGAGGTTTTACTTATGTGAAGGTTAAGGGGGGGAAAGGAGGAGGGCTGGATTTACGTCGTATCAGATTGATGATATCGATGTATCCTGACCTTAAATGGCGGATTGATTTTAATGAGGATGGCGATGTGGGCGAGCTTCTTGAGGAGTTGTCATCCTGGTCCGAGCCGGAGAAAGCGGCGATCGATTTTTTGGAAGACCCAGTGCCCTATTTTTCAAACGATTGGGAACGTTTGGCAAAGGAATCAGGACTGACAATGGGACTAGACCGAAACCTTGAAAAGGCCTCTAGTGATATTGAAGTTCAAGTAATAAAGCCGGCTGTACAAAAGATGAAATCTGGTCGACGTGTGGTTGTGACGAGTTACATGGACCACCCAGTTGGGCAGGCTTTTGCGGCGTGGGAGGCGGCTCGAGCCGAAGTGAAGGAAATTTGTGGTCTTCAGACTCACCGGTTGTTTGAAGGGAACGTATTCATCGAGGCGTTGGGGGATTTCTCTCCGGAGTTCAAGATTCCTGACGGGACTGGCTTGGGGTTTGACGACTTGCTTGAAGCCCTCCCGTGGACGAAGCTGGGCTCATGAACGAGGTGGAAGATTGGGCTGAAAAAAACGGTGGCTTTAAGCGGCATCGTTTCTTTCGAACTTCTGGTTCAAGTGGCAAGGAGAAATGGGTGGCTCTCTCTGATGAGGCTTTGGAGTGGTCCGCCCGATCTGTGATAGGGGCTCTTGGGATCGACTCAAACGATGTGCTAGGATTAGCGTTACCGGTTACTCATGTTGGCGGTTATGGCATGGTTTTGAGAGCTGAGATTTCCGGAGCGAGCCTTTTGAAATTAGAGGTTCGATGGAATGCGGGAAGCTTTGCTGATTGGTGTGATGTGAATCGAGTTACCGTTTCTTCTTTGGTGCCTGCGCAGGTGTATGATTTGGTCTCAGCCCGATTATCATGTCCCACCTTCATGAGGAATGTTGTAGTTGGTGGAGGGCCTTTGGATGGAGAACTAGCAAAGAAAGCGAGGGATTTGGGGTGGCCAGTGATTCCAAGTTATGGAATGACAGAGACTTCATCGCAAGTCGCGACTGGCGATGGCCTACCCTTGCTGCAGGGTTGGGAGGCAAAGATCATGGAAGGGAGACTTGCGTTAAAGGGTAATGGATTGCTCAGCGCGATCATTCGCCGGAAAGGGGACGGGTTTGTCGCCAGAGATCCAAAGATTGATGGATGGTACATCACAAATGACCGGTGTGAATTAATTGGGAAAGGTTTGAGAGTCTTGGGAAGAGCGGATCGTTCGGTTAAGGTCTTGGGTGAGCTCGTCAATTTAGAGGGGTTGGAAAAATTTTGGCGGGGGAAACTGAAACGCGAAGTAGCAATAGTGGCCCTTCCTGATAAAAGACGCGGGGTGAATTTGTTTCTTTTTTATGAAGGAATCGAATTGGATCTGGCCCGTTGGAATACGAGCTTACCTGGGCCGGAGAGAATAACGGAGGCGACCGCAGTTGATTTACTGCCACGATCTGAGTTAGGAAAAATTGATCGCTCAGCATTGGCCAAATTTGATAAGGATTAGCGTTGCATTGGCAGGAGTTGTGGACAAGGTTTTCCCGCCGGATTTAGCGGAAACGTTGCATCCCTCGCGTCAGGAAAAAATGGCCTAGGCGCGTTTTGATAATATTGGCCTACGAAAAAATATTCGCTCTCTAACAAATGGTAGAAGCTACCTCAGACGCCCAATTAGCCTTAGATGTTGTCTCCCCTATGCAGCAGCAAACTGATGCCTTACTTACCGTAGACCAGCTTGCAAACTTTGGACTCAAATCCCCGGAGGGACCCGGAAAGCATTACGTTCTAGACACCAATGTGCTCTTACATGAACCGGGATGTTTAAATCGTTTTCAAGATAATCACCTGTGTATTCCGGCTGACGTTCTCTCGGAGTTAGATCGTTTTAAAACCGAGCAGACAGAACGTGGTGCTAATGCGAGGAGGGTTCACCGAAAGTTGACAGAGATTTTTGGGCCGCAGTCGCAAGTAACCAAGGGGGTGCCGACTGATGGTGGGGGGACGATTCGTTTGGTGATTTATGATCCCAGCTTGTGTGAAAAAAGCAGTAAAGAACTGCGAAGGTTTCACCGGATTTTTCCAGACCGTGAGCGAGTGGATCACCGTATTCTCGCTTGCACTTTGTTGCTTGCTGAGCATGTCGATCCGCCGGTGGTGTTGGTAACGAAGGACCTAAATATGCAACTGAAGGCCCGCGCGGTTGGGATTACTTGTGAGGATTATCTTAACGATAAAGTTGCCCCCCAAGATTCTGCCAAGCGAGAAATGGTGAGATTGATGTTGGATCAAAACGAACTACAACGCTTTGCGAGTTCAGGAGAGATTGAACTGGGGGACGAGAGAACCTCCGAGCTGCATGTGAATCAATACGTCCTTCTCGAGGCAGGAGAGAAGCAAACCATTCCAGCTCGTCTTGGCCTTGGTGGGAAGTTGGTTCGGTTGGTTGTTCCTGAGGTTTTGCGTATCCCGGACGGAAATCATTTGAAGCCCCTCAATTTAGGGCAGAAGTGTTTTATTGATGCGTTGCTCAATCCCGAGATTTCGTTGGTCACTTGCTTTGGTCAGGCTGGAACTGGTAAAACCCTAGTGGCGATGGCGGCAGGCTTGCACGGTGTTTTTGCGCGGGAATTTAATGGACTTACAGTGAGCCGGCCGGTTGTGTCAATGGGAGATCAGATGGGATATCTCCCAGGCTCCCTAGAGGAGAAAATGCGGCCTTGGTTGCAGCCAATTTATGATGCGCTGGAGCTTCTGATGAGCCCGCAGAATGCGAAGGGCCCAAAACGCAAGCGCAGTAAATCTGAATCGGAAGGCGCCCAGCAAAAGCCTTATGATGATCTTGTGAATCAAGGAGTAATCGAAGTGGAAGCTTTGGCTTATATCCGGGGGCGCTCGATTCCCAATCGTTTTTTCATTCTGGATGAGGCCCAACAGTTAACTCCCCAGGAGGCTAAAACAGTGGTTACTCGTATGTCGAAAGGGTCAAAACTGGTCTTGGTTGGGGATCCGGATCAAATCGATCACCCATACGTTGATAGTCGTAGCAACGGTTTGGTCTTTACCCGCCAGCGGATGCGAGGACAGAGCTTTGCTGCGCATGTGTCTCTGAGTCGTGGTGAGCGAAGTGATTTAGCTGAGGCAGGTGCACGTTTGATGTGAAGGACTTTTTGTGTTAAGTGGTTTCCATTGATGAAATTAAGTGTTTGGTTTTCCCCATTCATACTCTTGTTAGGAGGATGTGGATCCGGTCCTGACCAGACCCCTCCACTCTGGGCGGGCATAGTGGAGAGAGAGGTCGATGCGCTAGGAATACAAAACTGGATTATTGTGGCTGAGTCGTCATTCCCAGTAGTCTCGGGGCTTGGTGTTAGGACTCTGGTTTTGGATGGTGAGATCCCGCAAATCGTCGACTGTATCGTCAATCTCCTCGCAAAATCGGAAACCGTGACCCCTTCGTTTAATACCGCTCTTGAACTTTCTTTTGTTAGTAACGACAGGGTTCCTGGCATCGATTATTTAAGGGAGCAACACAACGAAGCGCTGCATGGGCACCAAGTTAGGCAAATGGATAACCGATCACTGACTTTGCTTGCTCATAGCGATGCTTCGAAATATGCAATCATGGTTCTAAAATCTAAAACGGCTCTTCCTTCCTCTAGTGTTTTTATAGAATTGGATAGCGGCTATTGGGATCGTGAATCCGAGGACCGACTAAGGCAGGAAATGAAGGCAGCGGAGAAAAGAACACCTCAACAGAAAATTGAGTCAAATGAAACGAACAACTGAGGAGATTGATCAGGAGCGTGAGGAGGCTTGGATTGGTGATGCAATTTTAGCTCTCTACATGAGAGAGTGGCTTCTTCGAGAGAAGGGGAGGATCGATGGAGAGGCGTTTATAAGGGCAACCTCAAATGATTTTTTGCGAGTGAAAGGTAATCCAACAGCTGTGGAAGCAGAAATCGGTCGCGAGTATCAAGAGAAAGGCCTCCAAGCTGGTTTCGATTACGTTGAGCAGAAGCTTATTCCTCTTTTTATTCAGCGCGAAAAAGTGCGGGAGCGCCAAAAGGCCCGGCGTTAAAGGGGATTCACCTCTGTCGTCTGCGCTAAGCTGGTTTGAATCCCATCGGATAAACATGCAGTTTTTTAGGAAATGAAAATTCTCTTGTCTAAAACTCACACGAAGAGTGATTGAGGGATCGGGGCCACCGATACTCGTGGTCTAACCCTCTAATTTTATTATTTTGCCCGCTTATTTCCCCAAAGGAGAACATGAAGTCTTGGGCTGAAATGATAGCCTTTATCTCGGCAAATATCGGCAAGCCAGAGCGAACGTTGCTGAAGTGTTTCAGCATCTCGGCCTTCGGGCATCAGGTGGATCCGGTCGGGAGAAATATTTAGCTTCGAATGCAGGGCCTTGATTTCGTCGAGGTCGGATTGGTTACAGACGACAAACTTGAAGAATGCCTTTTCTAGTGAAGCAAAAAGATCGAGCGCCTTAAAATTTAAGCGAAGCTTTTCGTCGATTCCCGAGTTAGAGAGTTTGGGTGAAACATTAAATTGGGTTGGGATATCAATAAAATCTTCACTCAGAAGTTTGGTGCCGTTTGTTTCTATTTCGATGAATGTTATTTCAGGTAACAATTCGGCCAGTTTTACCAATTCGTCTTGTTGCAGCAAGGGCTCACCTCCGGTAAGGACGAGGCGGTTACAGTTATAACTCAAAATGAGGGGCGCGATTTCGGCCGGACTCAGTTCGACAATTTCTTCCGTTTTTGAGAATTTAACGTCATCCTGATGTCTCCAGGGAGTTCGCTCCCAGTTCCAGGTGTAGGGTGTGTCACACCAATGGCAGTGGAGATTACAAAGCGAGAGCCGGAGAAAGACAGCAGGTGAGCCTAGGGAAGCTCCTTCGCCCTGTAAGGTATGAAAGATCTCGGGAGATCCATCGGCAAGGCGTGAAACTTTCATGGATTGGGATCAAAAGGAGGGTACTCGTGATGAGAGTTAGAGAAGGGTGTAAGTTTTGAGGAGGCTTCGAAGTTTCTCAATCTTTTTGTCGGTAAGGTTGACGAGGGGGAGTCTGATCTCATCTGTGCAGTGACCTTGCAAGGCAACCGCTGATTTAATTGGAACCGGATTCGTGTCGAGTCCCATGAGACCTGAAAGAAGCGGGTAGTAGCGCCTCTGTATTTCCAGAGCCTCCGCAAATTCTCCTTCGAGGCAGCGATTGACGAGACTTGTCATCACTTCGGGTATAAGATTGGATGCGACGCTAACGAGGCCGACCGCTCCGCATGACATGAAAGGGAGGGTAAGGGGGTCGTCTCCGGAAAGAATCTGGAAATCTTCGGGGACAGCTTGCACCAGTTGATTGATTCGATCAACCGAGCCACCTGCTTCTTTATTGGCCAAGATGTTCTCGCAGTCGTTAGCAAGGCGGGCAATGGTCTCGATACTAATCTCGATCACAGAACGTCCGGGAATCGAGTAAAGCATAATCGGGAGTCCGGTATTTGCAGCGATCGTCTTATAGTGCTGATAGAGGCCTTCTTGAGATGGCTTGTTGTAATAGGGGCAAACTTGAAGTGAGGCGTCCGCCCCGGCTTTTTCGGAAGCTTGAGTGAGATGGATAGCTTCGTTGGTGGAATTTGCGCCGCTCCCTGCGACGACGAGAAGACGCTTGTCGGCATATTCGACTGCTGCGCTAATCACCTCAAGGTGCTCGTTTGAATCAAGGGTAGGTGATTCACCGGTAGTACCTACGGGAACGATTCCAGTGATTCCCGCTACGACTTGACGATCGATAAGGGATTTAAACGCCTCGTGATCGAGGGAGCCATCGCGAAAAGGGGTGATGAGTGCGGTAAAGGTTCCGGCGAACATAGGTAGGTTCTAATGTGAAACCTTCTGATTGTATAGAGCTCGTCTCTGAAAAATAAGACGGATGCTGGGCGGTTTTAGCCCTTCCAGTTCAGAGCGCCTTTCTTGAGTGCGTAAACGTAGGCAATCGTCAAAATTCCAGCGAAGCTGGCCATACTCCAGAGAACCATGACATTCTCCTGGACGAGGTCGGAAAAGCTGACTGCCCAAGGATACATGAAGACGACCTCAATATCGAAGATTACGAAAAGCATCGCGACGAGGTAGAACTTCACGCTAAAACGAGGGGCTCCTTCTCCGATTGGAAGCATCCCACATTCGTAGGGAGTTTCTTTTGTTTTGTTGTAGCTGCCCCTCTTACCAAGGAGAACGCTAAGGCCAAGAGCCGCGCCTGCGAATCCAATCGCTGCGAGGGCCTGAAGAATAACGGGAAGGTAATCGTCCAACATAATTTAAGAGTGGGGATGGGCTAAATTTAAGCCCGGGTAATTGCTTTTCCCAGAAAAACAATTAACCGCGCCGTTGCCGACGCGGTTAATTAAAGGATTCGGAGCTGGTAAAGCCAGCATCAATTTTCGCGAAATTCCCCTTGTTCAGTGAATTAACCCTCTTGCTGAGCAAGATTGTCGCTGTGCGCTTCCTGAATGCGCTCGAGTCCGCGATACTCCTTGCCGTCTTTCTCGGCAAGGCCACGGGTAACCAGATTTTGCAGTTTTTCATAAGCGCGAAGACGAAGCATTTCTTCTCCACCGCTTACTGCATTACGCTCTTTCAACCGCTCATAGACATCCTCGAAAAGTTCGTTGAATCCGAAAAGCTTCGGATCTGAACCCAGAACATTCACCAGTTCATCGGTGACATGATCGGGAAGTCGACGGGAGAAACGCGTCCGTTTAGTAGTTGCCATAACGATGTGAGAATAGCAGAAATTTACGGAAATAGCGACCAAAAAAGCCCAGAATGATGTAAAATCTAAATATTTAGTAAACAATTAAGTTAGGTTTTCTTAATGAAGTGTGTTTTACGGACCAAAAGTAAGGTGATTGTTCTTTGTGACATGATCAGTTTTGGCTAGCTTTCGCGAGGTGATCGCACGTCTGAAAGGTGAAGTTTGGGAAGCTCTTCCTGGAAGAGTAGTGGTGGGAGCTGGTGGAGTAGGGTATCTTGTGCAATTACCTCTCTCAACTTATGATCAGATGAATCCACTCGAGGGGGACTTGATCGATCTGCGGATATACCAGCATGTCCGTGAAAATTCCCTGACTTTATATGGTTTTGCGCGGGATGAGGAAAAAGATGTCTTTATGCTCCTGATCGACCGTGTAAGCGGAATTGGGCCGGCGACAGCCTTGGCGGTTTTGGGGGGATTGCCAGTTGAAGGCTTCAAGCAGGCGGTGATTCAAGGAGATGCCGCGGGAATATCCGGGGTAAAAGGAATTGGCAAAAAGACCGCGGAGAGAATTATTTTGGAATTGAAGGATAAGGTTGGGGTTGTCGAAACTTGGGATTCAGATCCGAACCGGACGGATTCGGCTCGAGATGCGGAAATGGGATTGATGGCACTTGGCTTTAAACAAGCGGAGGCTCGAAGAGCGGTTGATCGCGTTTTAAAGGAACAGCCTGGAGCCGATAGCGCCGAGCTTATCCGCCTTGGTCTTAGGGGTTAGGTAACCAGGGCAAGTGCGTTGGTTCTGGTGGATCCTGAAGTTTACAGGCAGTCGTAGTTTTCAGATCTTTAGATAGACTATCCGGGACAAAGGGTTCCATCTAGGTGGTGATCATAGCATTTCAGAAATTTAAATGGGTTTCCATGATTTCGGATATTGAAAAAGCGTGAGTATTACAATTTTGCGCAACCGATTCCCTCTGCACATACCGGAAGAATCCGATGAAAGTATCAACTTCAGAATCCGTCTCTAAGTCACTCGCTCCATCCCCAACCATAACGAATCTGCTTCGCCCAATTTTTGCACGGATTGATCTAATGATTTCAGGTTTTCCTCCGGATCTCGTTGTGGGGTATTTTTCGTCAAATCCAAGATATTGTCCTTCGGCATCAAATTGTAAGGGCACCGCTTCAACTCTTGCGATACCAAGTTCTTGAGCAAGGGGAGCAATACAAGGTTCAAATCCACCAGAGATAATGATACACTCCCATTCTTGTTCTTGCAGTTTTTTAATAGTCTCTTTTGCGGTTGGCTCGATTGTATTCAGATACATCGCGCCAACTTCTTTACACTGAGCATAGGTCGGCCGGATAAGATCAAGACGTCGAGTGAAAACTTCCTCGACAGGTATTTTGCCATCCATCGCAAGGTTTGTTAGGTTCTCTACTTCCTGAAAGATTTGGTCTCCGGCGATGCGGGCCAACTCATCGACCCCTTCGATGGATGACAGGGTTGAGTCGCAGTCAAAGGCGATAATTTTTTTCATGATGGGTTAGGAGATTTGAACAACTGTGCCTATCGGAGTGAGTTCGAAGAGTTCCAGCATCTCTTTGTTTGCCAGCCGGATACAACCATGAGATGCGGGCTTCCCGATCAGGTCTTCGGCATGGGTTCCGTGGAAGTAGATGTAGCGGAGGTAGGTGTTGCTGTTTTCGGGGTCAAGCCCGTGAAGCCAGAGGATTCGGGTGAGGATAGCGTCGTCTGATTTCTCTCCCTGCCAGATTTTTCGCGGGAGGCGTCCTTTGAATGAGGTGTAGAGGGGAGCTCCTTCGCCGATGCGTTCTCGAATTACAAAGTTTCCGGTGGGTGTTTGGTAAGACCCCTCTTCAAATCCCTCGCCATTAGTAGCAGTTGAAGCGAAGGTTTCAAAAACCATTTTCCCTTCTTTGAATAGAGTGACTTGTTGTCGATCGAGAGAAACTTTGATAAAGCAACGCTTGTCTGTCCAATTCATGCGGGATGATGAAGATCAAAGGAGTTGTGGCTCGGCAGGACGTGATTCATCAGAATCAGGCGCCTCAAGGTTCCGGTTTGGTTCTTGGGGCTTCATGCCAAGGCGGTTTATGAGTGCGAGGTCCTTTTCGATTGCGGGATTCTTGGCGGTGAGGAGCTTGTCCCCATAGAAAATAGAGTTGGCTCCGGCAAAGAAGCAAAGAGCTTGTGCTTCTTCAGACAGTTGGGTTCGACCAGCTGAAAGACGGACTTTTGCTTTGGGCACCGAAAGTCTGGCTAAGGCTATGATGCGAACGAGTTCGAAGACGTCGACTCCTTGTTTCTCGGCCAGCGGAGTGCCGGGCATAGGCATGAGAGAGTTAATTGGAACGGACTCGGGTTGTGGGTTGAAGCCGGAGATGACTTCTAGCATCTTGAGGCGGTCTTTAGTGGTCTCGCCAAGTCCAAGAATACCACCACAGCAAATAGACATTCCGGCATCCTGTGCGTGACGAATTGTGTTGAGGCGATCTTGGAAAGTGTGCGTGGTGACAATGTTGGGATAGTGCTCTGGAGAGGTGTCAATGTTGTGGTTGTAGGCAGTTACTCCGGCATCCTTGAGCTTTCCTGCTTCGGAAGGTCCTAGCTCGCCCAGAGTCACACAGACTTCCATTCCGAGTTCGGAAACATCACGAATGATGTCGAGAACTTGTTCAAATCGCTGGGTCCCTTCACGCACACCGCGCCAGGCAGCTCCCATGCAGAAACGGGTCGAGCCGCTTTCGCGAGCTGCCTCGGCTCGCTTCATGATATCGCACTTCTCCATGAGGCGTTCGGCATCGACTCCGCTTTTGTAGCGGGCGGACTGAGCACAGTAGGAGCAATCTTCGGAACAGCCCCCGGTCTTGATGGAGAGGAGTGTGCAGAGCTGGACTTCGGCGGCCGGCCAGTTTTCCTCGTGGGTCTGGCGGGAACGCTGGATCAGTTCGAAAAGCGGGAGCTGATAGAGGGTGTTGAGTTCTTCAAAGGTCATAAAATTGGTGGTGAGGAGTTACCGAATCCACTCGCCAGAAACGGTGGGCATTTTACCGAGGGAGAGCGCGGCATAGTCTGTTTTTCCCTTGGCGCCAACAAGAGGGAAACCCATGCTGCTTTTCCAGACTGCAGACATGCTTTCACCGGTATGGCAACCCCAGCTTTGGCAAAAGGCATTCTTCGTGAAGACGCGGCGGCTGATCTTCTCGAGGTCCCTTTCGTGAATCCAGGCCTGGCTGACTGCCATTACATCACTCCCGTAGTCGAGCATGAAACAGTGGCGGTTGGAGTGGCCGAAAAAATCGAAAGTGACGATATCTCGCTGGAGGTTGATTGTCGAAATCGCTTGATCACCAGTATTGATCCAAACAAGTTCAGCTCTCCTTTTAATGGCCTGTTCTACGATCCATGAGCTATACGGCTTTTCGTCGTCACGTCCTCGGGTCAGGTAACCGTTTTTGTAGACGATCCAAGTGATCTTAGAATCGGAGCCATAGGATTTTCGTATTTCATCCATCCGCATCGTCGAGGCTCGAATGAAATTTGCCCACCAGCTATCATGGCGATCCTGTTCGATGCGAAGATTTTCCCACTTTCGTGAGGCTGGTCCGCCACAAAGAATTACATGCTGACTTCCAAAAAGGGGCAGTCCTAGAATGAGTAAAAGTGAAAGCGCCCAAGGCTTCATGGCTTGAGTATGTCTTTGTATTGAGGCGGCTTCAAGGCTGGAGGCGACAAGTTCAGTGAGAAGGAGTGATTGACGTATTTCAATCGATTTTAGCGGAGATGTTTGGTGACTGGTAGGATCTTGGCCGTTTAAATGAGATGGTCGATGAGGTCAAAAGAGTCTCAAGATTTGTGTGCGAGGGGCTACCTAATGTCCCATGGCATCGCAGAACGTGCTAAGAGCTAATTCGAGCCGTTTAAATTGCGTGCCAAAGTTTATGCGAACGCAGCGGTCTCTACCAAAGAACTTGCCGTCGGAAAGAAAGAGTCCGGCGTCTTCTGCTGCTTGGACCGGGTTCTCTATTTGGAGAGACTTACAGTCAATCCAAGCCAAATAGGTAGCTTCGATATCAGGAACCTTAGCATCGGGGAGTTTTAGACGAATGGTCGAAGTGAGAAGGTCTCGATTTTCACGAAGGTAAGCGAGAAGGTCTTGTCGCCAGGGCTCGCCGTGTTTGTAGGCTGCTTCAGCCGCATAATAAGCGATACAATTGATTTCGGGAAGAGTGTGGCCGCGAACTGCGGTGAAGCGGCGACGAATGGAGTCATTTGGAATGATTGCAAAGGCGTAGCCGAGGCCAGCAATATTATAGGTTTTACTCGGAGCTAAGAGGGTGATGGTTCGATCGCGTAGTGTTTCTGGCAGATTAAGAGCAGAGAAATGAGGAGTTCTTTTTTCGTCAAGAATGAGGTCGCAGTGGATTTCGTCTGATAACAGGATCAGGTCATGCTTCTCACAGAAGCTGGCGAGTTGAGTAATCTCTTCCTCCTTGAAAACCCGGCCCATTGGGTTCTGGGGATTACTGAGAAGAAAGATTTTGGTATCGGAGGTGACTTTGTCTTCGAGAGCTTGCCAATCGAAGGTCCATTGTCCGTTAATTTTAATATGATCGACGCTGAGGAGTTCCATAGAGGCATCATGATGGATGCCGAGGAAGGGAGGGTAGATGGGAGTGCAGGTCAGGACTTTCTCTCCGGATTTCCCGAAAGCTCGGGCGGCTAGTGAGAGTGCAGGAACGAGGCCGCCGAGGTGGATGATTTCTTCTTCGGGGCAGGCGTAGCCAATTCGTTCTTGGAGATAACCTTGGAGGGTTTCGACTAGGGAAGTTTGAGGAATGGCATAACCAAAGACTCCGTGGTCGAGGCGTCTGCGGATCGTTTCGATGACTTCAGGTGGAGAGGTGAAATCCATGTCAGCGACCCAGAAAGGATCGAGATCGCTCCGGCGGTCCCATTTAAGAGAGCCCGTTCCGCGTCGGATCATTGGAGTGTCGAAATTCGTCATGAGGGGATCATGGAGGAGTTGTGGAAGGGGCCAATCACGAAAGGAGCGAAAATCACAAATCTTGGTTGATGGGGTGATTTAGCCCTCGCTTCTGTGATCAGTTTCCTACGCTGGTATGATAAGTCTTACGTTTCAGGTGGCGCAAAAATTTTCCAGTGAATGCGATAAGCATCAGAGGTCATTTTTATTCGGGACCCAAATTGGGAAGGCTCACTTTCGCTAAGGCTTCTTCGATCTTGGGGTTGACCCCGTGTTTGAGCGCTTGGGTCGCCATTTTGAGGGCGTTTTTGACGGCTAGAGTTGAGGATCCACCGTGGGCGATGATGACCACGCCGTTGACGCCTAGGAGAGGGCTTCCTCCATAGGATTCGTAATTGGTGCGATCCTTGACGGCCTGGAAGGCGCCTTTGCCGAGAAGCGCTCCGGTGATGCGAACAGGGTTCTTTTTGAACTCCTCCTTCATCCATTTGGACATGGCCTTGGCGGTGGCTTCGCAGCTTTTTAGAACGATGTTGCCGGTGAAACCGTCGCAGAGGCAGACGTCGAGTTTTGTTTGGAAAAGGTCGTGGCCTTCAACGTTACCACAAAGGGTAAAGGGGGCATTGCCTTGCTCGACTAGATTCTTGAGGAGAATCATTGTTTCTTTGGTGAAGGCGGTTCCTTTTTCTTCTTCTTCACCGTTGGACATAATGCCCACTTGGGGGTCGTCGACCTTAAGAACTTCGCGAGCGTAAACGCTACCCATGATGGCATAGCCGAGAAGGTGGCTTGGTTTGGCTTCGGGATTGGCTCCGGCATCCAGAAGATTACAGACTCCAAATTCATTGGGCATGGGCGAGGCAATGCCGGCTCGTTGCACTCCTTTTAGGAGGCGGAGCTTCACCGTGGCAGTGGCGACGGCTGCTCCAGTGTTACCTGCCGAGACGAGGGCTTGAGCCTCGTCTTTTTTTACGAGATCAGCTGCGATGGCAATCGACGAATTTTTCTTCTGCCTAAGAGCCTTGGCTCCAGACTCTTCCATCCCAACAACTTCTGGGGCATCAATGAAGATGGCACGTGGGTCGGTCAGGCCGCTCTCAGCGGCGGCCTTCTTTAGCTGGTCGGCTGGACCGGTGAGGAAAATGGATTCGATCTCGGAGTTTTCAGCGAGGATATCGCGCGCTCCTTTGAGGTTGACTCCTGGGGCGTGGTCGCCGCCCATGGCATCGAGTGCAATCTTCATCACGGTAAAAAAGCGCGGAGGGTGCCTCCGCGCTCTGTAAAGTTTTGTAATTTTGTTTGGATGACGTGATCTAGACTTGATCGATGTCTGTTACCACCTGGCGATCGCGGTAGGTTCCGCAAGCTGGGCAGGCAATATGCCCGGGGATGCTTGTGCCGCACTCAGGACAGGTCTTGAGAAGGGGCTTACGCCAACGGTTGGCCCCACGACGGAGCTTCTGTTTGTGCTTGGAGGTGCGACGTTTTGGTGAGGCCATGAATCTGGTGGATAAGAAGGTTAATCTTGAGAGTCGAATGCGTCCAGAGCACCCCATGGGTTGGGCTTTTCCGGCGCGGGGGCGGGTTCTACTCCATCATCGGTCGGTTTGTCTACTGCTAAATACTTCGGATCTATTTCACAATTTTCTGGGCTATCACCATTCTCACAGCGCGGGTTAGTGGGGAGTTCGAGAAGGATTTCCTCCCGGATTTGGGGGGCAGGGTCGATGACTCCCTGGTTACCAAGCTCAATACTGAGAGCAACGGATGGCATTGCGATGGTTTGCTTGAAGGGATGAAGGCTACGCATACAGGTGAGCTCGAATGTGGCTTGGAGGCTACCAGTTAAAAGGAGCTCGGAGTCAAAGCGCTGAGTGAAAAGAGAGTATTTTAGTGAGCTGACGCTTATAATGTCACTTTCTTGAAGGTCAAAGATTTCGGGGGGAAGCTTGCCCTCAAAGTGCTGGCCTTCGACGGGTAAGTTAGCGAGATCGATTTTCATGGGCAGAATTGTAGATTGAAATAAGGGCTTTGTATCGCGAAAATACGTCTGTGGAGAAAATTCCGACTGAAGTCCTTTTAGGTGCCTATATGGAGGGGGTTTTTCCGATGTCGGAAGATGGCGAAATTTATTGGTTTCACCCGAAGGAGCGGGGAGTTATTCCACTTGATGACCGATTTCATATTCCGCGCGGTTTGAGACGTTCGATAAGAAAGCGACCTTTTGAGGTGCGATTTGACACTTCGTTTCAGGAGGTGATGGAGGGATGTCGTGACCGAGAGGAGACTTGGATTGACCCGGTAATCATGGAGAGTTATTGCGAGCTCTTCAAACAAGGATTTGCCCATTCGGTGGAGTGCTGGGATGAAGCGGGTTTACAAGGCGGGCTATACGGGGTGCGACTGGGAAGGGCTTTTTTTGGTGAGAGCATGTTTAGCCGTAAGACTGATGCGAGTAAAATCGCTCTGGTGAACCTAGTTGAATGGCTTCGCGAAGAGAGGGTTATTTTACTAGATACCCAGTGGATGACCGATCATCTGAGGACTTTCGGGGGATACGAAGTTTCACAGGCCGAGTATCGTCAGATGCTCGCGGAAGCGGTGGAGATTTGAAGCTTCGTGCTTAAGGGCAGAGTTCGCGAAAGAAAACGGGGCCGCTAAACTGAGACATAAGGAGTGACATCGATTCGGCTTGCTCGCTGACATAGGTCCAAGTTTTAAGGTCGGTTGATTGTTGGATGATTCCCAGATGCGATGATGTTCGAAAATACGGCCCTTCCATATTGAAATCTCTGGTTCTCTTGGGGTGAGGTTCTCGTTTAGTGAAATGATGCGTAGTCGTTCGTCTTTTTCGTATCCTATTTGCACCCAGCCTGCTTCTCCGATGAGTCCCCAAGGAACTTTTACGTTCGCCAAGTCTACTTCGTGGTCTTGCGGGATCCCATAGGATTCTTGTGCAAATGGATCACTAACTTTCTCTAAATCAAACTCGTAATATCGAGCTAGTGCTAATGATGAGAGCAAGACTGATAAAAGTATAACTCTCTTCATCGCTCGAAATTCAATTAGAGAGGAGAAAAGACATTATTAATCTCTACCACTCGCAGAGTGATTCGATGTGATTGGCGGAGCCGTCGCGGAGCCAGGCGTCTAGTTGGGCGGGGTCTTTGAGTTGCTGACCACGGGATCTTGGCACAACGATGAATTTCGAATCGATGTCGGAGAGGGAGGTAAGGTCACCCCAGAGTTTTTCGAATTGTGTGACGGGGAAAATGTCTTCCTGGCCGTGGCCCCAGCGCTTTTTCACTTCTTTAAGCGTAACGTAAGTGGGAAGAGTTGAGGCGACTTTTCGGATGCCAGTGAGGATCTTCTTTTCGTCACGAGCAAGAATATCGTCTCGAGTAAGGCCGAAGAGCCCAAGAAGTTTGTCGATGTCAATCCAGGTTGTCATCGAGTTGTAATAAGAGAGTATGAACTCGTCTTCCTCGCGCGGCATCGCGAGGCCTTCAAGGAGTCTTGGGCGGCCCCCGATGGAAGCAAGGCCGCCGCCTCTGTCTTCGAGTCGGCGGGTGATGACTTCGAAAGTGAGTCCAGTTTTACTCGCCAAGTGGTGGCCAAGAAGGGCGGGGTCAACATCGGCTCCAAGAGTGTCGATGTTGTGCAACATGAGTGTCTTGAGTTGTGGCCGGTCGATTAAGAGATCGGCGAGAGTCCCATTGAGAAGGAGGTTGGGAACCTCATAAAAGTGACCGACAGGATGGAGGCACTGTAGCGGGAGGTTGTCGGTGTAATCAGTCGCTTCTCCGGTCGATTGGGCCCATTTGAGCAAGGCTGATCTGACTGAGTCACGCATTTTTTGCTGCTGCTCATCGAGGACCTGCTGGGGCATTTCCTCCCAGGCAAAGCGTAGGTCACTCACAGTTGGAATCATGCGAAGGCCCACTGATCGACCTTGGGACAAGCGGAGTGGGCCGGGATAGTTGTAATCCTGAACGGTATCCAGAAACTGACGTGTGGGATGGTGGGTCAGATAGGATGTTGTGAAAACATGGGGGATGGTCGAGCCTGCTTCGTGGCCACGTTTGCGGGACTTGCCTAGGTGGGTTTCGATAAAGGTGCGATGGCGTTCGCCAAGACGAACGAAGGGGTGGAGCGCCTTGCAAACTCCCGCGCCTTGGGTCCAGCGGGAACCAGCTCCAGCGGCAAGGGTGATGACGGCGACCTCTCCGTTAGCAAGCGATCGTTCACCAACCACAAGATCTTTCTTAGAATCTAATTTTGTGAAATCAGTGATTTCTGTAGGTGAGACATCCTCGATAAGAGTGGTCGGAGGTAAGCGGTTTTGGGCAAGCCCGATTCTACCTTCGAAGAGGTCTTTGCGAATGCCTTCGTGCTGTCGCTGATCAAATCCGTTTTCAGCAAGGAGCTTGGAAAGTGAGTTGTCACCGTTCGCTTCGTTGTCGGCATGCGGAATGAGTGTTTCGAAGAGGGACTCGACAGAAGAAGAAAATGTGGAATTTGTCCGGCAGGCTCGGGCGAATTGATCGAGTTCAGCGCGACTTGTCGGTGAGAGTTTCTCGGGAGGAGTCCGTAGCGTATCGGCAAGAGCGAGGTGATAGTAGGGGGGCGGGAGGAGAGCGTCGTCTCCACGATGGATCTGACCAAAGGTCCCATGGGGGTTGATCGCGAAGTCGTAAACGACGGGATCCATGGCGAAGGGGAGGGCGTTTTCGAGCTCCCGCTTGGTTTGAATCATCATGTCGTGAATGATATTGAGGGCTTCCTGCTTACGTGATGGTTCGACAATGAAGCCCATACCGCCGCCGGACATGCCGCCAAGCATCCAAAAGCCCCAGAAGTCTTCCCCAAATTTCTTGGAGACACGATCGATGAGAGTTTCCGTGAAGTGATTGGTGGCCCAAGGAATGATCGTTTGGAGTGGCCCCCGGAAGTTCTCGGTGGTGAGACGTCCAAGTTCTCGGATATTGCCGCTAGCGAGGGCCGTTACAATTTGATCGAGGAGGTCGAGAGCCTCTTGGCGTGCCCTCCATTCCTCGGAAGATCGGAGAAGATATTTTTCGGTGACCATCTCGAGGATGGGACCGACGTTTTGAGCCATGCCCCCGTGAACGAGAATTAAGGAATCGGTGAGGGCCTGCCGGGCGGAATTCGGGATTTCCTTGTGATTAAATACTTTGTGTTTGGGCATGAGGCGGCCCCGCGAGATTCCTTGTTCTGGATCGGTATCGCCGGCAAGTTCCCCTTCAATCAGTTTGATTCCTGGCCAGACGCCGCCGGAGTCTTGCCAACCACCGCCGGAGCCACCGATCCATTCGCCTAGGATGGCACGGGCAAGGACAAGACGTCTTTCATTTTCGGTGAGTTCGCCGGTGAGTGACTGGGTTTGTCCAGTGGCACGCATACAGGCACTGATGAGGGCGGCGAGGAGGTTTGTCGAAACGGCCAAGCGGGAGCCTTTCGGGATGTCATTAACCGAGGAGATGATTTCAATTCCGCGATTGGGGCCTACCAGTCTATTGAGAAGCTCGGCGAGGGATTTCCCGGATCCTTCAATGCCTGGCGGGATGATGCCAGATGCAATGATGGCCGCTTTGAGAAGTCCGAGGTAGTCTTTCGCAAAGTCGAAGACATCGGCTAGGGAGGTGATGATGGCAGTGGCCTTGAGGTCAATAGACGTGAGCTTGAGGACCGGTTCATCGATAATACGAAAGTAAGCCTCGACCGGAGGTTTGGGCTCGGCGTCGCGCCCATGAACAGCGAGATCCACTGAGACATTGACGACACGGGCTCCTTGGGGGAAGTCCATGCCTAGGAAAAAAATGTCCGACCAAGCCGAGTGGGTCAAATCCATGCGAACAGGAGTGCGTTCGCAGAGAATGGGAAAGCGATGTTCGTCCTGCTCGAGGAGTTCATGACGGATACGGAGTGGGTGATCAGCTGGGTGTCCCATGCGAAACATCCACTGGTTTCCGCGGACCGTCCGGACTGATTTTCGGACTTGATCGGCCAGAGTTTGAAAGGCGAGTTGATGATAAGCTGATGCGAGAGCGGAGCAAATGCCATCGGATGGGCCTTCTCGGTCTTGGACTCTAAGAAAGACTTCTATGGCTTCCTCAAAGTGGCGCCCAAGAAGGTTCTCGTAACCATCGAAAGGGATGGATCCGGTATCTGAAGTGGGGAGTTTTTCGGGGAGGGGAAACCGATGAATGGCTTGCAGAAAAAAGATGGCACGAACGCGATGATAGAGATTTCCTGATGTGCGGCGGAAGGCATCTAGTGCGGAGCATTCTTGCAAGAGACCCTTAGCATCGAGGGAAACACAAGCTTCCGCTAATGAGCGATCGCGTGTCGCGGGGTCCTCTGCGGTGATGAGTGAGACTAACATCGGAAAATATGAGAAGATTAACTCCGGGTAGCAGCAATTAGTTCGATCATGTAACCCATTACTTCGTCGCGCCCTTCACCTGAGAGGGCCATTCCGAGTTGAGCTCGAAGGAGTCCATAGGATTCTTCGATATTGAAGCGAAGGCCCTCAATTTCGCACGCTAGATATTTTTCACTTTTAGCTGCAGCAGCAAGACTAGGTGTAAGGGGAAGATCTTCTTTTTCGGTGAATGCTTGATCAAGATATTCCATTACGGGTGCGGTTAGAACGTGGATCCCAAAGAAGCAAAGATAGCTGCCTGATCGTAAGCCCGGAACGATAAGCTCTTGCTCGGCGATGGTGGGAGTCGGCTTCTCAATGACATGGGAAACTTCATAGAGTCCCTGAACTCCTCCAACCGGAGAACCTGCCACCGTCCCATAAAATGGAAGCTTACTTTCGTGGGTTGGTTGTACTGCAGAAACTGGCCCGTTTGCTTGGGATGCAAAATTAAGGAGCTGGCGGACGCACGATTCTTTGGCAAGAGAAAGGTAGAGATGGTCCCCCATCATCACGAGAAATGGGTCGTTTCCAGTAAAATCCCGGGCGCAAAGAATGGCGTGTCCATATCCCCGTGGAGTCGCTTGTTCTATGAAGACGACTTTATCAAGATAGTTTGAGACTGCGGAGGAGAAAGCCTTCTCTGTTCCTGGTGCGATGACGATAGCGGCGGATTCGATCCCACTGGAGAAGATTTCGTCGAGAATGAAAGCCACGACCGTTTTAGTCCTTCCATTAGGGCTGATGAGGGTCTGCAGAGGTAAGTGCTGCTGTGTGGGGCCGGCTGCCGTAATAACCGCTTTCTTGATCTTCATGAGTTTTAAAGAGAATGGGCAAAGAACCCTTGAATGACAAGGCGCAAGGAAGGTGGGTGCTTCTCGGGGCAGAACTGTGAAAACCGGGGAACTCTTGACAGAAAGCCGTGTCTGCGGCACCAAAAACCCCGCTAACTATGAGTAAACTCACCATTCGTGATATCGACGTCGCCGGTCAGGAAGTCTTGATGCGTGCCGATTTTAATGTTCCCACCAATGATACCTTCGAAATCACGGATGACACCCGTATTCAGGCGGCTCTTCCGACTATCAAACAGCTTGTTTCTAACGGAGCTCGTCTGGTCCTTTGTTCTCACATGGGGCGGCCGACTGAAGCTAGGGAGAAGAAGTATTCGTTGAAGCCAGTCGCGGCCCGACTTTGTGAGTTGTTGGAGCAGGATGTTACTTTTGCGGATGATTGTATCGGAGATGACACTTTAGCTCTTCGCTCGCAACTGAAGGATGGAGAGATTCTCCTTTTGGAAAATACTCGTTACTACAGCGAGGAGAAGAAAAACGATGCTGAATTCGCCAAGTCTCTCGCCGGTAATGCAGAGATTTTTGTGAATGATGCTTTTGGAACCGCTCATCGAGGCCACGCTTCCACCGAGGGGGTCACGCATCACATTTCTAAAAGTGCTATGGGATTGCTCATCGAGCGTGAGCTTGAGTATCTTGAGGGTAAACTTGCGAACGCTAAAAGCCCCTTTGTCGTGATCATGGGAGGTGCGAAAGTGAGTGATAAGATTGAGGTTATTTCAGCGCTTCTTGAGAAAGCTGATACCATCCT
>MDTB01158121.1_pt1 | contig 25917 bp, 24 predicted proteins | sample 811161 | NCBI WGS metagenome assembly MDTB01 (sample SAMN05326650, study PRJNA326480) | marine metagenome | isolation source: seawater | place: Mediterranean Sea | collected 2009 | reverse complement strand
GCTTTAGGTTCTGGTGAAGTTGACGGAGTCGAGGGCTGTTCTGTTTTAGGTGGTTCTGTTGCAGCTTCAGCTTTAGGTTCTAGTGAAGTTGACGGAGTCGAGGGCTGTTCTGTTTTGGGTGGTTCTGTTGCAGCTTCAGCTTTAGGTTCTGGTGAAGTTGATGGAGTCGAGGGCTGTTCTGTTTTAGGTGGTTCTGGTGAAGTTGATGGAGCTTCAACCTTAGGTTCTGCTTGGGCAGCCTTTTCCATTTCTTGTTTAGATTTAAGTTTTTCTTCTTTTACTTTAAGTTTCTCCAAAGTTTTTTTCTTTGGCTTATCTTGTTTTGTTTGTTCTCTGACAATTGGTTTTTCGGCAAGTCCTTCTTTAGCTAGAAATTTTGTAACCCTTTCTGTAGGTCTTGCTCCAACAGATAACCAATATTTAATTCTTTCAATATTAAGATTAACTCTTTCAGGGTCGTCCTTGGCTCGCATTGGATTATAGACTCCAAGTCTTTCTAAATATTTTCCGTCCCTGGGAGACCTTATATCCGCCGCAACTATTCTAAAAAAAGGCCTTTTTTTTGACCCGCCTCTGGATAATCTAAGTGATACTGACATTTTTTTTCCTTTCTATAATGGTTTGTTTTTATTTACTAAGCTCTGAAGGTCTCCAAACTGTCCGGAGTTCATCATATTTTCAATATTTTTATTTTTACCCATTTTCTTCATCATTTGACTCATTTTTTTAAACTGTTTAAGTAACTTGTTTACATCTTGTACATGAGTTCCAGAGCCTTTGGAAATTCTAATTTTTCTTGAAGCTTTGACAATATCAGGAAAGCTCCTTTCTTTAGGTGTCATAGAATTAATTATTGCTTTTTGTTTTTTGAAGATATCGTTATTTTGCATTGATTGCTCAACCTTTTCTTTTAAACCAGACATGCCTGGTAAATATTTCATTATACTCTGAATACCTCCCATTTTAGTAAGTTGATCAAGCTGATTAGAGTAGTCTAAAAGCGTAAACCTTCCTTTTAGAATTTTCTTCTGCATTTTCTTTGCTTCTTCTTCATCAATTTCTTCGGAAGCTTTTTCAACTAATGAAACAACATCTCCCATTCCAAGAATTCTGTTTGCAATTCGATCAGGATGAAAAGTTTCAAAGTCCTCAATTTTCTCTCCAACACCAAGAAATTTTATAGGTTTTTGTGTTGTATGCCTCATAGATAGAGCAGCCCCACCTCTTGAATCACCGTCAATCCTTGTTAAAATGATTCCACTTAGCTTAATTTGTTCCGAGAAGCTTTTTGCTGTATTAACTGCGTCTTGTCCTGTCATGGAATCTGAAACTAAAAGAGTTTCTGAAAAATTAAATTTTTCAGAAACTTCTTTTATTTCTTTCATCATTTTTTTATCAATATGATTTCTTCCGGCGCTATCCATTATTAAAACTTCTGAACCAGAGTTCTTAGCAACATCACAAGCAATTTTTGCAATTTCAAGAGGAGTTTTTTTGTCTTGTAATTCTAAAGTCTCTATATTATTTTTTTTCCCTAACGTGATCAGCTGTTCTTGAGCAGCCGGTCTGTATATATCTAAGGAGGCCATCATCACTTTTTTATTATCATTTTTTATTATCCATCTAGCAAGTTTTGCTGAACTTGTAGTTTTCCCTGAACCCTGTAAGCCCACCATCAATATTAAAATAGGCTGCTTGCCTTTAAGATTAAGAGAATCATTTTGTGAACCAAGAAGTTTAGTTAATTCATCATTTACGATTTTAATTACCATTTGAGCAGGAGACACACTTTTGACAACCTCCTGACCCAATGCTTTAATTTTTACTTTTTCAATAAATTCTTTAGCTACTGAAATTGAAACATCTGATTCAAGAAGAGCTACTCTGATTTCTCTCATTGCATCAGACAGTGTTGATTCTTCAATTACACCTTTTCCTTTAAGCTTATCGAAGACTCCAGAGATTTTTTGTGTTAAATTTTCAAACATATAGTGTGTAATCTACCCAAGTAAAAAAAGTCAGTGCACGAAACTCGTGGACTGACTATTATTTATTGATTGTTTTTATATCAAAAAACATTTAATTCTTAAAGGAATTTATAAAGTTTCTATAATGACTGAATTTAATTTTTTAAAAGCACATGGCCTCGGAAATGATTTTGTTATTTTCTTTGAACAGCAAAGAATAATTATTTCAGATGATTTGATAAAATCTATTAGTAATAGAAAGACGGGAATTGGATGTGATTTAGTAGCCTTTGTAAATCAAAGTAAAAATAATTATTCTGATTTAACTGCTAAGTTTTTCAATAAAGACGGTTCGGAAGCAGAAATTTGTGGAAATGCTTTAAGATGTATTGGAAAGCATTATTTCCAAGTTACAGGAAAAAATAATGTTACAATTGAAACAATGTCTGGGTTGATAGATATTGAAGACTTTTCAAAAGATTCTGTAATTGTGGATTTGGGCAAGCCCACTTTAGAATGGGATAAAATTCCGATTAAATTTCAATCTGACACCAAGAATTTAGGAATTAATCTCAATTACTTAAAAGATGGTTTTGCTTTAAACGTTGGCAACCCTCATGTTATTTTTTTTGTAAAAGATATTAATGAAAAACATCTTGAATCAGATTCTAAAGAACTTTTATCCAGTGGTCTATTTCCACAAGGTGCAAATATTAGTATTGTAGAAATAGTGTCACAAAATCAAATTAAAACTTTAACTTTTGAGAGAGGAGTGGGAATCACTCAAGCCTGTGGCTCTGGAGCTGGAGCATCGGTTTTTGCATCAAACAAAATGAATTGTTGTAACAGTAAAGTAAAAGTTATTATGAACGGCGGAAAGCTTGATGTTGAAATAACTAAAGATGATCATATCTTAACTATCGGTGATGCGAAGCAAGTTTTTGAAGGTAAAATTGAATTGAAAGATGAAAGTAGAATAAATGGATAAAAATAAATCTAAAGTTATCAATCTAGGATGCAGGTTAAATTTTTTCGAATCTGAGGTTATTAAAAATATACTAAAGCAAAATAAAATTGAAAAAAAAATTGTTATAAACACTTGCGCTGTTACAAATCAAGCAGTGCGAAAATCAATAAATGAAATTAAACAAGCTTCAAAAAAATATCCCAATCACAAAATTTATGTAACTGGCTGTGCCAGTCAGATTGAAGAAAAATCATTTTCCAATCTTAACAATGTAGTAAAAGTAATTGATAATTCAAAAAAAACTCAACCAGAAAGTTATTTGGAAGAAAAATCTATAAGCAATAATCCCCCTTTTAATTTCCCCTATTCTGAAAATTTTTCATCAAATAGATCTCGAGCTATGCTTCAGATTCAACAAGGTTGTGATCATAGATGCACATTTTGTATTATACCTTATGGAAGAGGTGATTCAAAAAGTTTGCCCTTTAGTGAAATAAGTAAACGTGCAGAAAATATTATTAATAAAGGATATGGCGAAATTGTATTAACTGGTGTGGATCTTACTTCTTATGGACATGACCTTTCAGGAAAACCAACACTTGGAAATATATTAAAAAGGTTGCTATTTGATCATCCAAAACTTAAACGATTAAGATTATCTTCGATCGATCCTGCAGAAATAGATGATGATCTTTTAAAAATACTATCAACTGAAGAGAGAGTTCTTCCTCATCTCCATTTATCGCTTCAATCTGGAGATAATTTGATTCTAAAAAGGATGAAAAGAAGGCACAATAGAGAACAAGTTATTGATTTGTGTAATAAACTTAAGTTATTAAGACCAAACTTCACATTTGGTGCTGATGTGATTGTGGGTTTTCCCACAGAAACTAAAGAGCATTTTGAAAAGACCTTAGAATTAATAAGAGTGTGTAATTTTTCAAATGTTCATGTTTTCCCCTTTTCTCCAAAAAAAGGAACGCCTGCTTCAAAAATGCCACAAGTAAAAAATGATATAAAAAAAAAAAGAGCTGAGATACTTAGACACGAGGCAGAAAGAATTTTGTCTAAGAAATTAGATAATCTAATTGGTAGAACCACTAATATTTTATTTGAATGTAATAAAAAAAGTTATACAGATGAATTCTTCAAAGTAAAATTGACAAACCAAAATAATATTTACAAAAAATCAGGATCAATTCTTAATGTAAAATTAATCTCAAGGCAGGGTGATTCTTTAGTTGCCGAGCTGAAATAATTATGGTTTTGGGTTGGTTTAAAAAATTAAAAAGTGGATTATCAAAATCATCAGATAAGTTATCCGGTGGTATAAAAAAAATTTTAAAAAGTAAAAAAATTGATGAATCGACTCTGGAAGAATTAGAGGAGTTATTAATTTCATCAGACTTAGGTGTTGAGTGTTCCACAAATGTAATATCAGAGTTAAGAAAATCTAAATTACTTGATCCTTCGCCAGACAAAGTAAAACAAATTATAAAAAAAAAGTTAAAAGAAATACTGATCGCACTGGAACACAACATAAAATTAAACGGAAAGTTTTTAGTTATGCTTATTGTAGGTGTTAATGGGGTCGGTAAAACCGCAACTATAGGTAAGTTGGCTGAAAAATTTTCAAAAGAGGGAAAAAAGGTGGGTATGGTTGCAGCTGATACATTTAGGGCAGCAGCTGTAGAACAATTAAGAATATGGTCAGATAGAACAAAATCAGATTTCTTCTTTGCAAAGGAGTCATCTGATCCTGCAGCACTAGCATATCAGTCAATAATAGAAGCTAAAGAAAAGGAGTTAGATATACTGCTAATTGATACGGCTGGGAGGCTGCATAATAAACAAGACTTAATGAATGAATTGTCAAAAATTATCAGAGTTGTTAAAAAAATCGATAAGTCAATTCCCAATGAAACAATTCTTATTCTTGACGGAAATATTGGACAAAACTCAATCAAACAAGCTGAAGTTTTTAAAGAAATTTGCGACATTGATAGTCTAATAATCACAAAGCTTGATGGTTCTGCAAAGGGTGGTGTGTTAGTTCCAATAGCTCAAAAGTTAAAGATTCCAATTTCTTTTGTAGGAACAGGCGAAAGAAAAGAAGATCTGACAAAGTTTAATGCTGAGGAATATTGTTTGGCTTTATTAGGTATGGATTAATTTTTAGAAAGCATCCATAATGACGAATTGGCTTGATCTGAAATAATATATATATTTCCATTAACATCTATTTCAAAGTCTCTGATTCTACCAATTTTATTGTTATTTTTAATAATAATTTCTTCATTAATTATTTTGTTGTTTTTAATCTCCAGACGAGCTAACATTTTTTCTCGAGTTGCACTTATTAGCAAATTACCATCCCATTCTGAAAACTCTTTTCCTTTGTAAAAAGAAATACTCCCGATTCCTATTGAAGGAACCCATGAAATTATTGGTAGATCAAAAGCTTTATCAAATGATGATTTTCCAATTTTCAAACCATTGTATTCAGCTCCTCCCCAAGCAATAACTTTCCATCCTAGATTACCAGCAAATTTGACTTTACCAATATTATCACCACCCATTGGCCCGTGTTGAGAAAAATAAATCTCATCATCATATGGTGATAATGCCATACCTTGTGGGTTTCTTAAACCTATTTGGTAAATTTCAGGAAGCCATTCTTCAAAACCTCTAAAAGCGGGATTATCTTTTGGTATTGATCCATCGGTATGAATTCTTATTATACTCCCAGGATGTTTTTGAGGATTTTGAGCAATCATGCCTTCATCTCTTTCTCCGAAACCTACGAACAAAAGATTATCCTTAATTACAATTCTTGCTCCCCAGTGCTTATTTATTTTTAATTTTGGTTTAGCAATTAGAAGTATTTCAAAATCCATTAGTTTGTTATCTATAATTTTACCTCTAGCTATGGCTGTGCTAGATAATATTCTATTATTTACACTAATAGTTTTTTCTTTAAAACTATGGCTATATGTAAAATATACATAGTTATCATCATTGGCATATATATCTAAAAGTCCTCCCTGACCATTGCCATGGTACTTGATGTTTGGAATACTGTGGTCAATCTCATTAATTTCATTTGTAATAAGATTTACTTTTAAAATTTTTCCATTTTTTTCGGTTATTAAAAGAGTATTTTTATCTAAAAATGTCATACCCCAAGGAAAATCAAGTTTATTTTTTATCACTTGTTGTAGTTTGAAATTTATGTTGGTTTTTTTATAGTCTTCAAAGTTGCTAATATCGTTTGAAACTGAATGATTGAAAAAAAATAAATAAATTATAAAAAAAAAGATATGTTTCATATATTTTAATATATTGAATAATAATAAAATTTAAATTCTTCTTTTGCAAAAAATGAAACAAAATTACTTTTTGAATAAACACGGGCTTTTTATCGAAGATCTTAAAATTGATCAGCAGGCAACTTTTGAAAAGAAAATTACAGAAGAAGATATTAATCAATTCTCAAAAATAACTGGAGATAATAACCCTGTTCATACGGATGAACAATTTGCAAAACAAACAATGTTTAAAAAAAGAATAGCTCATGGCTTTTTATCAGGAAGTTTGATTTCAACTGTTATAGCTACCAAACTCCCAGGTCCTGGGAGCATATATTTAAAACAAAATTTGAAATTTCTTGCACCTGTTTTTATTGGTAATACTGTAGTTGCAAAGGTAAAAATAGAAGAAATTAAATTTGAATCAAAAAAAGTATTACTGTTAACAGAATGCTTTATCGGTGAAAAAAAAATATTAACCGGCAATGCGGAAATAATGGTTACATCAAAAATTGATTTTAAATAAATGCAAATCTTTAGATCATTTGAAATTCCAGAGGATTTTTTAAATTCAGTTATTGCAATCGGAAATTTTGATGGTGTTCATCTTGGTCATCAAGCTGTACTAAATAAAGCCAAAGAAATTGGGTTAGAGAAAAAGATAGGTGTTCTTACTTTTGAACCTCATCCAAAATGTTTTTTTAACAAAGAGTTTGATTTTTTTAGATTAACACCATTTAGAGAAAAATATAGAATTCTTAATCAATTTGGTATTGATTTTATGATAAATATTAAATTCGATGAAAAATTTTTAAAAAAAAGTGCATTTGAATTTATTTCAGAGAATTTAGTTAATGATCTTGGAGTAAATACAGTTGTTACAGGGTTTGATTTTGTATTTGGTAATAAAAAAGTTGGAGATGTAAATTATATTAATAATTTTGTAAAAAAAACTAAAAAATTTCAATTCTTTGAAGTACCTGAAGTTAAAAATAATAGGGGAATCGAGGTTTCATCATCAAATATAAGAGAATTTATTCGAGTTGGTGAAGTTGAATCAGCAAACTTACTTCTAACTAGAAAATGGAAAATAACAGGCAGAGTGATTAGGGGAGAAAAAAAAGCTCGAGAAATAGGTTTTAAAACAGCTAATATTAAAGTTAATGGATATTGCAATCTTAAATATGGCGTTTACCAAGTAAGTATTGAATTACCAAAAAAACTTGAATCAAAAGTTTTTTTTGGAATAGCCAATTTTGGAATTAAACCAACATTCAATAAATCAGAACCACTTTTGGAAGTTCATTTGTTTGATTTTAATAAAGAAATATATAACGAACGGTTAGAAGTAACATTTCATAAGTTCATAAGGCCAGAAAAAAAATTTGAATCTATTGTTAAATTAAAAGATCAGATTATAAAAGATATTAATCAAGTGAAAAATGACAGATTATTCAAAAACAATTAATTTGCCTCAAACTAAATTTTCAATGAAGGCAAATCTCTCTGAGAAAGAAAATGATTGGTTAAAATTCTGGAATGAAAACAAAATTTATGAAACTGTAAAAAAACAGAACAGTAAATCTGAAAAATATATTCTTCACGATGGGCCACCGTATGCTAATGGCGATCTTCATTTGGGACATGCATTAAATAAAATTTTAAAAGATATTGTATGTAGATATAAATTCCAAAATTCTTTTGATGTAAATTTTGTGCCAGGTTGGGATTGTCATGGTCTTCCAATTGAATGGAAAGTAGAAGAAAAATTCAGAAAATCTGGAAAACAGAAGTCTGAGGTAAATCTCAAAGAATTTAGAGCAGAATGTAGAAAATTTGCAAAATCTTGGGTTGAAATACAAAAAAATCAATTTGATAGATTTGGAATTCAAACTAATTGGAATGATATATATCTTACAATGAACAAAAACTCTGAATTAGCTATAGTTTCTGAACTTCTAAAATTTTTAGAATCAAATCAACTTTATCTTGGGTTTAAACCTGTAATGTGGTCAGTAGTCGAACAGACTGCTTTGGCTGAAGCAGAAATTGAGTACCAAGAGAAAAAGTCAAAAGCTATCTATGTAAAATTTCCGATAACTAATTTTGAAGATCATTCAAGTGTTATAATTTGGACAACAACTCCATGGACTATTCCATGTAATAAGGCCATAGCATACTCAAAAGAATTAAAGTATAAGGTGGTTGAAGTCCATGAAACCCTTGAGGTATTATCATTGAAGAATGGTGAAAAGGTTCTGCTGGCTGAAAACCTGATTGCTGATTTTTGTAATTTTCATTCACTAAAAAATTATAAAATAAAAGGTGAGGTTGAAAAAACTAAGCTTCAAAAATTTTTATGTAAGCATCCACTTGAAAATATTGGGTATGATTCTGATGTTCAATTGTTCGAGGGTGATCATGTGACAGATGAAACTGGAACAGGATTTGTTCATATTGCTCCAAACCATGGAATCGAAGATTTCGAAGTTGGAAAGAAAAATGAACTCGACAATCTTCCGACAGTTAACGAAAACGGTATATACTCGTCTAATATACCTTTTTTTAAAGGAGAGCATGTGTTTAAAGCTGATGAAAAGGTTATAGATGAACTTAAAAAATCAAATAATTTAATTAGTTGTAGCGACTATAATCACAGTTATCCGCATTCATGGAGATCAAGGGCACCACTAATTTTTAGAGCAACCTCTCAATGGTTTATATCTCTGGAAAATAAAAATTTAAGACAAAAAGCTCTTAATGAAATAGAGAAAGTTAAATGGATACCGGCTAGTAGTAAAAATAGAATATTATCCATGGTAAAAGATAGACCAGATTGGTGTATATCTAGGCAAAGATTCTGGGGTGTTCCAATAACAATTTTTATTTCAAAAAAAAATGGACAGCCATTGATTAATAAAAAAGTTAATGAAAAAATTTTAAAGGTTGTTGAACAAGAAGGAATTGATTCTTGGTTTTCAAAACCTAAAGAATATTTTCTTGAAAATCATGTAAATTCTGATGAATTTGAGAAAGTTGATTCCATCCTTGATGTTTGGTTTGATTCTGGGTCAAGTCATGTTTATGTTTTGAAAGATCGTGGTATAGAAAGTAAAGCTGATCTTTATCTGGAGGGTTCAGATCAACACAGAGGATGGTTTCAAACTTCATTGATAGAAAGCTGTGCAAATTATGGAGAAAGTCCTTTTAAAGCTGTCCTTACTCATGGTTTTGTTATCGACGAAAAAGGAAAAAAAATGTCAAAATCTCTTGGGAATGTGATTTTACCGTCTGATGTTATAAAAAAATATGGAGCTGACATTTTGAGAATCTGGGTGGCCAACTCAAATTATAATGAAGATATAAAAATAAGTTATCAGAACCTAGATAGACAAGCTGAAAGTTACAGAAAAATTAGAAATACTATAAGATTTATTTTAGGAAATTTAGGTGATTTATCATCTCATTCTTCAACCAATCACAATGAATTACCTCCTTTAGAAAAGTTTATAAGACACAAATTGTATTCTTTAAATATTCAGATTAATTCTCATTATGAAGAATTTAATTTTTATACAGCCTTCCAAAAAATCCTCAGTTTTTGTTCAAAAGAACTATCTTCTTTATTTTTTGATATAAGGAAAGATGCACTCTATTGTGATTCGCAAGACTCTCACATAGTAAAATCAACAAAAACTGTAATGACAGATGTTTTTCAATATTTAATTAGGTGGTTATCACCTATCATTCCTTTTACTACTGAGGAGGCTTGGCAAAATTGGAGAAATGAATGTAAATCAACTGAAGATAATTTAAGTTGTCACTTTTTAAACAAAATCAAGTCCCCAGATATTTGGTCTAACGAAGAAATTAATGAAAATTGGTCAAAAATTTTAGAAATTAAAGATGCATTTAGCTTCGCTGTTGAAAAAAATAGAACATCTAAATTAATAAAATCAAGTTTGGAGGCCAAGGCATCAATTTATCTTAAAGATGAAGAATATAAGAAGTTAGTTAGTTTGTTGAATTTAAGTGAGATTTTGATTTCCTCAGAAGTTAAAATTGTTGAAGATTATGACAATGATTTTTTATTTAATTCTGATGAAAATAAAATTGGTGTTAAAATTACAAAAGATGATGGTTGTAAGTGCTCAAGATGTTGGAAGCTTTTTCAAAAATCAAAAACAAAAACACAATTATTGTGTAATAGGTGTGACATTTTAATAAATGGAAACTAAAACTACCCCCCTATTGCCTACTCTAATTATTGTCTTTTCTATATTATTTGATCAGGCTTCAAAAATATTTATTGGCAAAAATATGAATCTTTATATTCCAGCAAAACCTTTGTCAAATTTTCTGAATATAGTTTATGTTGAAAATAAAGGTATTAGCTTCGGACTTCTCTCTGAACTAAATATTCCCTTTTTATTGGGAATTTTATCAATAGTGGTCTCAGTTTATATTTTATTTTTAATTTTTAAATCACAAGACAAAGTTGAGATAATCGGATTATCCTTAATCCTTGGTGGAGCATTAGGAAATGGTTTAGATAGATTGATAAATGGATACGTTATTGATTTTATTGACTTTTATTACAAAAATTACCACTGGCCAGCCTTTAATTTAGCTGATTCATTTATAACTTTAGGTGCAATTTTATTTTTTTTTCGTATTTACACCCAAAAATAAAAAATAAAATGTGAATTATGCTTTCCAAATCAATAAAGTAATGCTATTTATATATTAGATATACAACAAAATGTTCGTATAAATGTTTTATAAAACACAATATATTGTATTTGCTATGAGTTTTCTTAAAAAAGTCAAAGAAATTTTAATTGTAATTTCTTTTCTTATCCTATCGTCGTGTAGTACCCTAGAGTCTACAGTTGATTCTACCTGGGATTCAATTTCAGAGGCTGGAGATTTCATTTATGATTCGGTAAATTTTTGGGAAGAGGATGAGCCAGAGCAAAGTGAAGCAGTAATTATCGAAGAGGCAGTTGAGGTTCCTGAATACGCTATGCCCGATCAAGAATATTTTGATGGTTCACAACAACCAAACTTTAGTCAAGAACAAAGTTTTCAAACACAGCAACCTTATTATGATCCTATATATAGAAGTCAGAGACAATACTATTTCGTTGGGCCAAATGGCACACCTATGCTTGCACCTCCACCTCCACCATTTCCTCAGTACTCAATAGACCAGGCGGCACCAATGCCTTACTCATATTCTAATAATTTAGGAATTCAACAACCATTCGCTATACCAAACCAAGGACGAGGAACTCAAAGAAACCCAGTCCAAATAGAAAACCTTAACCAAGCTCCAGCGCCTCGTGAAGTAACACTTGAAGAAGAGATGGAATTATTTGGTATTCAAAATGATTGTGTTAGAGTAGAAAGAGATTATGTAAACGGTGGTTTTATGTGTGACGACTATGATTAGAAATACTAAAATATTCTTATTTTTATCTATTTTTACTTTAAATTCCTGTGAGACGTTACAGGATATGGCTGGACTTACAAAACCTAATCTGGAAAACGATCTTGTAGATCAAACACCAGAATTGGTTTTGCCACCTGATTTTGACAGAGTCGCTAGACGGGGTGACAGAGACAGACCAAGAACAGTTATCAATAATAATGCTGCTCAAGTTAATAATTTTTCACCTAATAATTTTCAGAGTGTTCAACCTCGCGTAACAAATTACATTGCCCCTCAAATAAATATCGAATCTTCTCCAACCCCCTCTGACTCTCTTGAAAGATTTAAGGAAAATAAGAGGTTTTCAATAGGTCAATGGGTTTATGGTCAATATGTTAATGGATTTAAACAGGGTAATCTTTATTACAGACCTGTGTATGATAAGGGTTATAATTTTTCCAGACGTTACATTCCAGATCAGAATGTATCATCATTTATTGGAGTTCCTCAATACACACCAAATAACTTAAGTAATATAACTAATCAAGAAAATCCGGGTATTCAAAATTTAGATAATTTACCAATTATTGATTAGATGAAATTAGTAATTTTTTTTCTAATATTAATTTCTTTTTGTTCTAATTCTGAATCAAAAAAAATCTTTGACGCAAAATCATTTGAGTTAAATAATGGTCTTAAGATTGTTGTTGTCGAAAACTCCAGAGCACCGGTAGTCGCCCAAATGATATGGTATAACTTTGGTTCAAGTATAGAAAAACCAGGTAAAAGTGGATTGGCTCATTTTATGGAACATCTAATGTTTAAAGGAACAAAAAAATTTCCAGAAAATTACTATTCAAATTTTCTTTCCCGAATAGGAGGAAGTGAAAATGCTTTTACAAGTTATGATTATACTGCTTACTATCAGATTTTTCCTAGTCAGCATTTAGAGAAAATAATTCAGCTAGAAGCTGATAGAATGAAAAATTTAACACTAACAAAAAAAAATGTTGAAATTGAAAAAAAAGTCATCCTTGAAGAACGTTTTCAAAGAATAGAAAGCGACCCATCTGCACAATTGGATGAATCAATGCGAAGTATTTTATTTCCTAACAATTATTACGGTAGGCCAATCATTGGCTGGAAGCATGAAATAGAAGATTTAACTTATGAGGACGTAAACTCTTTTTATAAAGAATTATATAATCCGAATAATGCAATTTTAATTCTCTCTGGAGACATTAAATTTTTTGAAGCTAAAAAATTGGTGAAGAAATATTACGGCGATATTAAAACATCGAAAAGTGAAAAAATCACCAAACTTAAAGATCCTGATTTAAAAACATCGACTAGTGTTGAGTTGAAAAATCAGAATGTAAAACAACAAATTTGGAAAAGAATATATAGAACTAAATCGATTAATGATTCAATATCAGAAGCAATGGCTCTTGATCTTGGTATTAAAATTTTAGCTGGAGGAACCTCAAGTATTTTGTATGAAGAGTTTGTTAACAAAAAAAAGATTTTTTCTATGGTAGGTGGGTTTTATCAAGGTTTATCAAAAGGGAGTGGATATATATACTTTTATGCAATTCCAAACCAAAAAATGAATGAGAAAGAAATTAGTAATTTGTTAAATGAAAAAATAAATAAATCTATTGATTCTGAAATTACTGATGAAAGATTAGCTTTAGAGAAACAAAAATACTATTACGATAGTATTTATGGGATGGATGGGATTTTAAAGCCTGCTGAAATAATTGGTGAAGCTTTAACCCTAGGTTTAACGCTTAACGATATTGAAAATTGGAATGATAAACTCAAAAAAATAGATCTTAAACTCGTAAAAAACGAACTTAAAAAATTATCTAATAATGAAAACTTTGTAACAGGAAATTTGACAAATTGAGATTATTATTCTTTATTTTAGTTTTAAGTTTTCATAGCGTAAATGCACTTGAATATAAAAAATTAGAAACTTCTTCGGGTATAAACTTTTGGTTTGTTAAAGATACCTCAATACCAATAATTAGTATTAGTTTTAGTTTTAGAGGAGGTGGATTATTAGATAACAAGGGGAAAGAAGGAATTTCTAATCTTATGACATCTTTAATAGATGAAGGTACAAGAAATTTTACAGGGATTAAATTTAAAAATGCAATGAAATCTAACGGAATGAAATTAAGCTTTTCATCGCAGAAAGACAGAGTAGATGGTATTTTTCAAGTTATCTCTACGAAAAAATTAGAGGGTTTTAAACTTTTTAATGAAGCATTAAATTATCCTAGATTTGATGTAGACGATATAAAAAAAGTAAAGAAGCAAATAATTTCAAGTATAAAAATTGACAATTCAGATATTTCCACATTGGCCTCAATAAAATTTAATAAACATTTTTTTAATGAGCATAGTTTTTCTGCGAATATTAAGGGTTCAGTAGACTCGCTTAAAAACATAACCAGAAACGATTTAATCAATTTTCATAAAAAGTCTTTCCAAAAGAAAAATTTGATTATTGGAGTTGCAGGAGATATCAACGAAAAAGAAATTAAAGAATTTGTAGATTTTGTTTTTGGAAAATTAGTTGATTCTGAGGATATTCCGGAACTAGATAAGTTTTCATCTTTAGCAAAAGGCCAAAAAATATTTAAAATGGAGACACCTCAAACCAGTGTTCTTTTTGGACACAAAGGTGTTGCTAGAAGCGATGAAGATTTCTTTACATTAAGAATTGCAAATTACATTCTTGGTGGTGGTGGTTTTCAGTCAAGACTTTATAAATCTATAAGAGAACAAAAAGGACTTGTTTATTCTATTTATTCATATCTTCTATCTTATGATAACGATGGAGTAGTAGTTGGTGGCTTTCAGACAAGAAATAAATCTGTGTATGAAACAATAAATAATGTGAAGGGAGAATGGAAAAAAATTCAGAAAAAAGGAGTTAGTGAGGTAGAATTTGAAAATGCGAAGGCATATTTTAATGGATCATTTACGAGAAATTTTACAAGCACCCTTTCAATTGCTAGATTGTTGCAGGTAGTGCAATATTACAAACTTGGTGATGACTATTTTCAAGAAAGAGAAAATATTATTAATAATTTAAATTTAAAAAAAGTTAACGAATTAATAGCTGAAATTTTTGATAGTGAAGAATTATTTTTTATGATTGTTGGAGAACCTGAAGAGAGATGATTTTTTCACATGAAATTTTCAACGTTGAAAATCTTAAATTCAAACATAGTGATAAGAGTTATCAAAAAGCGAAGAAAAAAATTTTTGAATATATAACAAATAAATCACTCGGTTTTTTAGAAGATTTATATGTTAAAGATTATGATAAAATTTCTAAAGTGGTAAAAGAACTTAAGCAATTTGAAAATATTTTATTTTTGGGAACTGGGGGTTCAAGTCTAGGTGGAAAAACATTAGTATCAACAGTTGATGATTATTTCTATAACTTAAAAGAACCTAAGGTTTTTTTTATTGAAAATATTGATGAAAAACTAATAAATAATTTACTTTCAAGTATTGATCAAAAAAAAACGGCAATAGTAGTTACATCAAAATCAGGGGAAACTATTGAAACTATTTCGCAGTTTTTTTTTATCGAAAATAATTTTAAGAAAAAAAAAATTTCGCTTATAGGTAAAGTTTTTGTTGTTACAGAAAACAAAAAAAGTACGCTCAAGTTAATTCAAGAGGATAGAGGTTTTTTTTTCCTTTCTCATCCAGAGTCCATCGGTGGAAGATACTCAGTTTTTTCAATTGTTGGTCTAATTCCAGCCGCTTTAGTTGGTTTTAATATCAAAGCTTTCTGTAGTGGAGCTAAAGAAATAATTGAGATACTAAAAAATGAAAAAAAATTTGATGATCTTTTCATTGGAATTAGGAGTCTGGTAGAATTGAATAAAAGAGGTGTGAACATGACTGTTATGATGCCATATTCTGATTCGTTGAATAATTTATCTTTATGGTATAGACAACTCTGGGCGGAAAGTATTGGAAAGAAAGGTATTGGTATAACACCAATTAATGCATTAGGTACAGTTGATCAGCATAGCCAGCTACAATTATTCTTAGATGGTCCTAAGGACAAATTTTTTACGCTAATTGGAAAATTTCCTGATAAAGCATCAAAAAAAATATTGTGTAATTATTTCAAAAAAATGAAATTTATTATGGATAATAAATCCCTAGAAAATTTAATGAATGCTGAAATGAAAGCTACTATTGAAACTTTAAAAAACAAGGGATTGCCTATTAGAGTCATAATGTTAAAGAATTTTAATGAAAGACTAATTGGCAGTTTAATGATGTTTTTATTCTTAGAAACAATATTTGCTTGCTCATTATTTGAGGTTGACCCTTTTGATCAACCAGCTGTTGAAGAGGGTAAAAAACTTGCAAAAAAATATCTTAACCAAAATGAATAGAATTAAACTTCTTCCTGATAATCTAATTAATAAAATTGCAGCTGGGGAAGTTGTTGAGAGACCTGCATCAGCAGTTAAAGAATTGATTGAAAACAGTATTGATGCATACTCAAAAAAAATAGATATCTTTATAAGAAATGGTGGTAAGACTGAAATTACAGTTTCTGATGATGGTTGTGGGATCAATAAAAATGATTTAAAAAGAGCAGTATGTAGGCATGCAACTTCAAAGGTCAATGATTTAGAATTTTATAAAATAAGAACAATGGGGTTTAGAGGTGAAGCTCTTTCCTCAATTGCCTCTGTATCAGATTTTACCTTAAAATCAAAACAGAAAGAGGAGTCCATTGGTTATGAAATTTGTTTTTTATCAGGAAATTTTAAACATATAAAACCTGTAAGCCAAAAAAATGGAAGTTACGTCACAGTAAAGAATCTTTTTTATTCAACTCCAGTCAGGCTAAAATTTCTAAAATCAGAAAATTATGAATCTCAACTAATAAAGAGGTTAGTACAAAAATTTGCGATAATTAATTTTGATATCGAGTTTAACCTTTTCATTGATGGAAAAAAGTTATTAAGAACAACATTACCTCAAGCCGATAAAAATTCAGAAAAAAAAACTGTTCAAAGAGTCCGACAGGTTCTAGGAGATGAGTTTGTAGAGAATTCAATAGAAATTAATGAAAAAAAAAGAAACCTATCAGTAACTGGGTTCTTAGGAATTCCAACATACAATTATGCAAATTCTAACAATCAATTTGTTTATGTTAATGGAAGAATAATAAATGATAAATCTTTAACTACAATATTTAGAGTTGCTTATAGAGATTTGATGTTTCACAATAGATTTCCCCAGCTTATTATAAATATTAAATCTCCTTTAGATTGGGTTGATGTAAATGTACACCCAATGAAAAATGAAGTGAGATTTAAAGATATAAATTTCCTTAAATCTTTTATTATAAGTTCAATAAGATCTACTCTAGAAAAGATTGCTCATAAAACGAGTTCGGTAAACTCTGTGAAAATAATCGATAAATTACAATTTAAAAATAAGTTTCAACAAAACTTAACATTAAAAGAAAATATCCAAAATTCTGAAATTGTTTTAAATGAAGAAAAAATTGATGAGCAGATTAATCATAATGACAAAAAAAATTATCCACTTGGTTTTGCAAAGAGTCAGTTTCACGAAAACTTTATTATATCTGAAACTGAAAAAGGGATAATTATTATTGATCAGCATGCTGCACATGAAAGAATTATTTATGAAAAATTAAAACAAGACTATTACGGTAAGAAAATTAAGACTCAACTTTTGTTAATTCCTGTTGTCATTAATGTTGAAAATTTAGCAATTAAAAATTTAGTTGAAAAACTTGATAAATTAGAAAAATACGGTTTAAAGATTGAAGTTTTCGGTTCTAATTCATTGATTGTTAGAGAGATTCCAGTGATTATTTCAAATTGTAATCTTAAAGTACTTGTAGAAGCTATCATTAGCGAAAAAATTATGGAAGAGAATTTCAATACACTAGAGGCTGAGATTAATAAAATTTGCTCAACAATTGCTTGCCATGGTTCAATTAGATCAGGAAGAGAGTTGCAAATTGATGAAATGAATGAATTACTTAGAAAAATGGAAAATACAAAATTTTCTGGCCAATGCAATCATGGTAGACCAACATATGTTGAGTTAAATCTCAATGAGATTGAGCGACTATTTGGTAGAAAATAATTTCACAGTTTTTTAATAAAACAAAACTGTGAGTTGGAGATATACTTTTTTTTTAGCAATAAAAAGTTGTTAAATTCTAATTTTTTTAAGTTTCGAGGTAACTCAATAACTCCATATGCATCATTTTTAATCATTATTTTTAATGTTTTTAGTAACAATTCAATTGTGTATTTTTTGTAAGGCGGGTCACAAAAAAAAATATCAACCAAATATTCTTTTTTTTCTTTTGTGAAATCAGATTGAATAATTTTTGTTGATTTTTCAATTTTAAGTTCAAGACAGTTTTTTCTGCAAATGTCAATTGCTTTATTTGAATTATCTATGAATATAACTTTTTTAGCTCCTCGAGAAATTGCTTCAATTCCAAGTGCGCCCGTTCCACAAAAGCAGTCGAGGACTTTTAGATCAGATAAACTCTTCTTATCTTTCAATAAAAACGAGTTTAGAGTACTAAAAATCATTTCTCTAGCTCTATTAGATGTTGGTCTAATAGAATTATCATTTGGTCCTTTTAAAACTCTTCCTTTGAACTTACCAGAGACTATTTTCATCTTTAAATTTCATAGATTTTAAAATATTAATTAAAATTGAATAATCAATTTCGACAATCTTACCTTTTTCAAGGTTATTTAATTTAAATGGGCCATAACTCACTCTTGTTAATTTTTTAACTTTCAGTTGAAAATGATTCAATATTTTTCTAATTTCTCGATTTTTACCCTCGATAAGTTTTACTTCTAAGAGATTGTTATTCTTCTTCTTTGTAAGATTTTTAATTTTAACATTATTGTAAAGAATTCCATCTATGAAAATTGAATTTTGAAACTCTTTGTTAAAATTAGTATGCATATGACCAAAAACTTTTACTAGATATTTTCTTTCAATTTTATTTGAAGGACTTTCAAAGAAGTTTGCAAGAGTTGGGTTGTTTGTTAGTATCATTAGGCCTTCAGAATTAATATCAAGTCTACCAACTGAAACCATACGTGGATAATTTTTTGATATTAATCTAAAAAGACTTTTTTGGGCAAATTGTTCTTTGTTTGATGAAACGAATCCTGTCGGTTTATGAAATATCCATACTCTTGTTGACTTTTTAGAGATCAACTTATTATTTACTTTGATTGAAAAGATCTTATCGCTTGAAACAAAAAAATCTTTAAAAATTTTATTATTAACTTTAACTCTGCCACTTACAATTAACTCTTCGGCCTCTTTTCTTGAACATACTCCAGCATGAGAAATTAATTTTGATATTCTTACTAATTTATTTTTTGTTTCCATTCTTAGCTGATTGAATTAAAGATTTTAATATTTTTATATCCTTCTTATCTATTAAAAACTCTGGGTGCCATTGTACTCCTATACAAAATATATCTTTTTTTAACTCTATACCCTCAATTAATCCATCATCAGAAAACGCAGAAGCAATTAAATTTTTACCCAGTTTATCAACTGCTTGATGATGAGCAGAGTTAACAAACATTTTTTCATGTTTAACAATTTTAAATAATTTTGTTCCTTTTTTTATGTTAACAATGTGGCTTGGTTCATTTCGAGGGTTTGTTTGTTCATGATTAATTTTGGTATTCAATACGTCGGGTATATGTTGAATTAGTGTTCCTCCTAGCGCAACATTTATTAGTTGCTGTCCACCGCAGATTCCTAAGACAGGAATCTTTTTTTTAATTGCTCTCGATGTTATAATCATTTCAAAATTTGTGCGATTTTTTTTTGTTGAAACTTTTTCGCTAATTTTTTTTTGTCCATAGAGCTTGGGATCAATATCAAAATCTCCACCAGTAACAACTAGTCCATTAATAAGTTTTAGATATTGATTAATTTCTCTTAAATTACTGGGAAGAAAGATGCAGATTCCACCAGCTTTTTCAATTGATTCAGAATAATTCTTTCTAATCGCATACCATGGGTATTTTGAGTAGGTTTGTTTTTCCTCTTCGTCTAAAGTGATTCCAATTATTGGTTTAGTCATTTTCTTTAAATTTATTTTTTAAATGCTACTATATTATATGAAAAAAAGATCTATCATTAGAATAAAAAACTTTGAAATTACAGTTGAATTAAATTCCTCTGAAACTGCAAATATAATATGGAATTCATTACCAATTACTGAGATTATTAATACTTGGGGGAAAGAAATATATTTTAAAACAAATATTGATGTTAATCTCGATTCAAAAGCTAAAGATGTAATAAATTTTGGTGAGATAGTTTATTGGCCAGATGGAAAGGTAATTGCAATTGGTTTTGGAAAAACACCGATTTCCCTAGCTAATGAAATTAGACTCGCATCTAAATGTAATGTTTGGGGTAAAACTGGGTTTGACCTTAAAAAGTTAAATAATATTTCTAATGGTGAATTAGTATCAGTTAATAAGGCTAAATAAACAAAGTAAATTGATGATTAAAAACTACATGAAACTTGCTATAAAGCTTGCTAAAGATGCCAAAAGTAAAAATGAAATTCCTGTTGGATGTGTTATTGTAGATGATAATAATAAGCTAGTTAGTTATGCCTCCAATTCAACAAAAAGTAATTATGATCCAACAGGACATGCTGAGATTATTGCAATTAGAAATGCTTGTAAAAAACTAAAAACTACAAAACTAATAAATTTTTCTATATATATCACCCTAGAACCCTGCCAAATGTGTGTTGCTGCAATAGTAAATACAGGAATAAAGAAAATATACTTTGGTGCTCATTCAGATGACTTAATTATTTATAATTCGAAGCTTAGAAATTATTTCATAAAAAATAAAGATTTTGAATTTATTGGAGGTTTTGAAGAAGACTATTGCTCAAATTTAGTTAAAGACTTTTTTAAAAAAAAAAGATAATTATGTGTTTTTTAATCCAATATCATTCCTATAAAATCCGCCTGGCCAAGAAATTTGACTGACAGCTTTATAAGCTTTTTCCCTTGCAACTTTTATTGTTTTGGCTTTAGAGGTTATTGAAAGTACTCTTCCTCCGGAAGATAATACCTTTCCATCTTTAAAAGAAGTACCCGCATGAAAAATTTCTACACCTTTAATTTTTTGAGCTTTAGAAATATTTTTAATAATCTGATTTTTTTTAAATTTACCAGGATAACCTTTCGAAGCTAAGACAATACAAACAACTGAGTCATTATAATTTTCAATTTTTACTGTAGAAAGTTTATCATTCACATTGGACTCAATGATCTCTAGCAAATCTGTTTTTAAATTTCTAAGTAATATTTGACATTCAGGATCACCAAATCGAACGTTATACTCAATTACATAAGGTCCATTATTAGTTATCATTAAACCAAAGAATAATATTCCTCTGTATATTAAATTTTCTTTAATAAGTCCTTTAGCAGTTGGAATAAGAATTTTATTAAAGATTTCTGCTTCTATTTTCTTTGTTACTTTTTTTGAAGGCAGAAAACAACCCATCCCCCCAGTATTAGGACCTTTATCATTATCATAAGCTTTTTTATGATCAAGGGCATATCCTAATTTAATAAAGTTTTGCTTATCAAAAAAAGCAAAATAGCTGATTTCAAAACCTTCAAGAAACTCTTCTATGATAATTTTTTCGCCCGCTTTACCAAATTTTTTTGTTTTCATTAGAAGTTTAATGCCTTTTTCCCCATCGACTTTAGTATTACAAATTAATACACCTTTGCCAACAGCCAACCCATCTGCTTTCAGCACAATTGGAAAAGTAACTGTTGCTAAAAATTTTTTTGCAGAATCATATGATCTAAATTCTTTATATTTTGCAGTATTAATTTTATTTTTTGATAAAAATCTTTTTGCAAAAGATTTTGAAGTTTCTAATTTTGCAGCTTTTTTAGTAGGTCCAAACACCTTGATATTCTTAGAATTTAAATAATCACTTAGTCCGTTTTCAAGATATTGTTCTGGGCCAATAATTACCAAATCTATACCTTCTCTTGTGCAAAAATTTAATAATTCTTTTTTATTACTTAAGTCAATTATTTTACAAGTTGCAATCTCTCTAATACCTGCGTTTCCTGGAATGCAAAAAACTTTTTTGCATTTCTTTGATTTTTTTATTGCCCAACAAATTGAATGTTCTCTAGCACCATTGCCAATTATTAAAATATTCAAGAAACCGTTCCCTTTTTTTATTTTTTAAACTACATTTAAACTATGGATAATCTATCAAATATAGCTAAGTTTACTGTAACGCAACTTAACAATTCAATCAAAAATTTAATAGAAAATAATTATCAAATTATTAAAATTTCTGGAGAGATATGCCAAGTTAACAAGCATTCATCTGGTCACATTTATTTTTCATTAAAAGATGAAACGAGTATTATTTCAGTCATTGCATGGCGATCAACTGTTCCAAGGCTCAAATTAGAAATAAATAATGGTTTTAAAGTTTTGATTATTGGACGAGTTACAACTTATGAAAAACAATCAAAATACCAAATTATCCTTCAAAATATTGAATTAGAAGGAGAGGGTTCATTATTGAAACTTTTAGAGGATAGAAAAAAAAAATTAACAAACTTAGGTTTATTTGACATTGGGAGAAAAAAAACTATTCCCAAATTTCCAAATTCAATTGGGGTTATAACTTCGCAATCTGGTGCAGTTATTAAAGATATTATTCACAGAATATCTGATAGATTTCCTACAAAATTAATTTTTTTTCCATCAAATGTTCAAGGAAAAAATTGTGTTCAAGACTTAGTTGATGGATTAGATTATTTCAATACAATCGAAAAAAAAAAAACTGTAGATGTAATTATAATTGCAAGAGGGGGCGGAAGTTTGGAAGATTTAATGCCCTTCAATGAAGAATTATTAGTTTATAAAATTAGTGAATCTAAAATTCCGGTTATTTCTGCTGTTGGGCATGAGACAGATTTCACTTTATGTGATTTAGTTTCAGATTTAAGGGCTCCAACACCCTCAACTGCGGCGGAGATGGTAGTACCTGATAGAAAAGACATAATTATAAGGCTCAATGATTGGTCAATTACGTTAAAAAAAAATTTTATTAGTAATTTTGAAAAAAAATCTTTGAATTTACAACTCATTACATCAAAAATTCCAGATTTAAATGAAAAAATTAATAATTATTTTCAAAATTTAGATTACTTGGATCAAAAAATGGTTAATTTATTAAGTGAGCAATTACAGAATGCAAAAATAAAATTGTTTGAAGTTTTAAAAAAATTCACCCCAAAAAATTTTGAAAATTATATTAATCTTTATTCCTCTCAACTGGCTAATGATTTTAAAAACTTAAATAAATTTATTTATCAAAAATTAAAAGATTATTTGGAAAAAATAGTTTTTTCAGGTAAAGAACTATCTATATTATCTTATAAGGAAACTCTTAAAAGAGGTTTTGCAGTTGTAAGACAAGAAAATAAGGTTGTAAAAAGTGATTCTGAAATAAAAAGAAACATCAATTTGCACATAGAGTTTTTTAAAGACAAGACAATTGCAAGAAAAAAATAATGTTATTTTTCTTAATATATCTTCTTCTTTTTTCGATAGCTTATTCTGATGATTTTCCGAAAATATATGGTTGTTTTTGTGAGGGAGGAATTATTACAGCTCAAATATCACAAACAGATAAACTAAAAATTGATGGGAATAAAGTTGTTCTTTATGAGGGAGGGAGATTTATATTTGCTTTTGGAAGAAAATACAAAGAAAATACAACAATAGAAGTAAACGATTTATCTAAAACTTTTAAAGTTTTAGATAAAGATTATAAAATTGAAAGAATAAAAGGGCTTCCTAAAAATAAAGTTGAACCATCTAAAGAGGAATTGAATAGGATAGTATCTGATCAAAAAAAAATAAAAGATTCAAAAAAAATTAGTCTAACTCAGAAACTTTTTTCTGAGAAATTTATTCTTCCATCCAAAGGAAGATTGTCAGGTGTTTATGGAAGTCAAAGAATATTAAATTCAAAACCAAGAAAACCACATGCAGGTATAGATATTGCTGCGAAGCAGGGAACATCTATAGTTGCGCCTTCTTCTGGAAAGGTAAAACTTGTTTCAAAAAATATGTTTTTTACTGGAAATACAGTAATCCTAGATCATGGTATAGGTTTGATTTCAATTTTTGCTCATTTAAAAGATATTTTAGTTGGAGAAGGCGATTATATTTCTAAAGGTGAAAACATTGGTACCATTGGTATGACTGGTAGAGCTACTGGCCCACATCTTCATTGGGGAGTATATTTGAAAAATACCTCTGTTGATCCTCTTACATTGATAGAGTATGAACTTTATTAAATTCTTATAGCATCAAGAATTTTCTTTTTGAATTTTTTGACCTGTTCAATCCTTAAGTTAAGTTGTATTGGAATTATGTAATTTTTAAATTCATCAGGTATTTTAACATAATCTTTTTTTGTACATACAATTGATAATTTATTTTCATTAGCTTCTTTAATTATTTTAATAATATCTTTTTTTTTAAAAATATAATGATCAGGAAAGGTTTTATATTTAATGATTTTTAATTTATTTTCTTTCAACGAATTATAAAAATTTTGATTATTTCCAAGAGCAGAAAAGGCATATAATTTCTTTTTTTTTAATTTATTTGTTTCGATTATTTTTTGACCAAAAAAAATTTTTTCTTCAGGTATTTTTTTAAATTTTCTTAATTTTTTTTTCATACCTAGTATTAAAACAACATCACTTTTTTCAATACAACTATCAATTGGTTCTCTTAGTGGTCCTGATGGAAAGAGGTTTCCATTCCCAAAACCATAAATCTCATCTATTACTAAAATTCTAAAATCTTTTCTAATATCAACACTTTGCAATCCATCATCCATTATGATTAATTTACTCCCAAGATTTCTGCAATGTTTTGCGCCCTCAAATTTATTTTTTGCTACACATGTTGGTCCATATTGAAAATGAAGTAGGCTTTCATCACCTACTTCATCGAACAATGACTTTTTATTTACAATTAAAGGACCTTTTTGGTGTCCTTTGTACCCCCTAGTGAGAACAAAAATATCTTTGAAATTCTTAGAAAGAAGTTTTCGAGTTTCAATTACTGTAGGAGTCTTACCTGCTCCCCCAACTGTTATGTTTCCAACACATACTACTGGTACGCCACAGTATTTCTCAAAATTACAGATATTATAGAGTTTGAAAATTATGTAATATACATAAGAAAATGGTTTGAGAAAGTAGCTCAATAAATTCTTCGTTTTCCATATGTTTTCAATCATTTTAATAATTTTTTTAGCATAATTTCAGTTTCTTTTGATTTTTGTTTACAAAGGTATCTAAACTTTTTGTGTGTTGTTGAGTTTAGTTTTTTATTTTTTAATAGTTGTTCAATTTTTTTTATAAGATGATTTAAGTCCTTAACTTGGAATCCAGCACCATTTTTGAGAATAATATTTTTGATATCATTAAAATTATCCATATAAGGGCCAAAAACTAAGGAACACTCAAAATGACTAGTTTCAATTGGATTGTGTCCTCCGTAATTAGAAAAAGAACCACCAATTAATGCTATATGGGAAAGTTTAAAAAACAATCCTAGCTCACCAAATGTATTGACAATTAAAAATTTTTCGTTGGTAATTTTTAAATTTTTTGCTGTTCTTAATTTGTATGGAACTTTTTCTTTTTTAATTTCTTGGGTAATTTTATTAATTCTATTTATATGTCTGGGAATTATAATAAAAAAAATATTATCAATTTTCCTTGATAAAATTTTATAGCAATTTAACAATAAATTTTCTTCTCCTTCGTGAGAACTAAATAGGGTTACAACTTTCATATTGCTTAATTGTTTTTTGAGTGATTTAAAATTCTTTTCATTAACATTTAGTGTCTCAGATAAAAATTTAAGATTCTTAATTTTTTTAACTTTTTTCACTCCTAATTCTTTGAATCTATCCATTGATTGTTGATCTTGAACAAAACATTCATCAATTAATTGAAAAATCTTCCTAGAAAAGAAATCAAATTTTTTCCAATTTATAAAAGATCTTTCTGACATCCTTCCATTAAAAATTTTTAACCCTATGGATTTTTT
>MDTB01204390.1_pt1 | contig 25919 bp, 24 predicted proteins | sample 811161 | NCBI WGS metagenome assembly MDTB01 (sample SAMN05326650, study PRJNA326480) | marine metagenome | isolation source: seawater | place: Mediterranean Sea | collected 2009 | reverse complement strand
TCTAATGATAATTTTCTCAAAAAATTGATTAATAAATGTATTCGTATAAGTAATATTTTCAATTTTAGAAACTTTTAGAAGTGAGCTCAAAAAAAATAAATTTGTGAATATTCCTACCACTACACCAATTGAAGAAATTATTCCAAGTTCAGATAAACCAATATATTTAGTTGGTATAAATGATAGGAAGCCAATTATTGAAGAAATACCAACAACGAGGATAGAAAAAGAAAAGTCCTGTAATTTTTCTTCAGCTCTTTCCTTAATCAAATTTGACTGTACTAATTTCATTGAAATTTGAATACCAATATCTACAGAAATTCCAATGAAAAGTACTGCAAAAGCTATCGAAATCATATTTAATTTTCCTACAGTTATTGAGGTGATACCAAGAGTAATGGCTAAGCCAACTAAAATGGATAGTACGAGAGAAGCTATAATTTTTATGTTTCTAAATGCAAAACTTAAAACCAATGAAATTAAAAGTAAGCTAATTGTGGCAGCTTTATAAGCTCCAGTTGTAACTGATTGAATTTCTTCATGATCTAAAATCTGCCCGCCTGTAAATGTAATATTTACTTCGGGCGAATATTTTTCTTTCAGTGAAATTAAAAAATTATAGAAATCAGAAAATTTATTATCATCAAGGAATTCATCTTTCAATGAAAATATAATTAAATTTTCATCATTATCAAAAAAAACATCGTTCCAAATCAATTCTTCATTATTTTTAATAGATTGTAAAAAGTTTTTGAAAATTTTCTCAAATTGTTGAGAGTTTTGATCTAAATTTTGATTTGAAAGACTTAGCTCTAAAATATTATTTAAACCCTTAAATTTTGGGTTATTATTTAAAATAGATATAAATGGTTGAAAATTGTAAAGTTTGTAAATAATTTTTTCTCTAGTCGAATTATCGACTATTTTCAAAATATTTTTCTTGAATGACTCATCGATTTGTGGTGAATAGTAAAAATTAAATATTGATTTTCTTTGTTTTAATTCTGACAGTATTTTATTTGTTTGTTTATTTAGGTCGGAAGCCTTGCTTGTTTTAATTGAAATAACATTATTATTTGCAAGATTTGGAAATTTGTCTTTTAATTCCTTTTGTTTAACTCTAAAATCTAATTTCTGAGAAATAAGATCATCTGTAGAGGTTACTATTTTAATATTATTTATAAATAAAATGAATGAGGCCAATGATAAGATCAAAAAAAGTAATATGTTACTTTTTGGATAATTAAACGAAAAAAATAATAACTTGCTAAATATTTGCATAATATTTAAATATTATCTTAGATATTAAAAAAAAAATTTATTAATTTTAAAATGCCCTTGGTAGTAAATGATATTCTCGAAAAAATAACTGATAATAATTTTTCGGGAGAAAGATTCAAAATTACAAAACTTAAAAATATCAGTGGAAATGTTCATGCTTATATTGTAAATATAAACGATGATAGTACAGAGTATATGATGGCGTTATCTGTTCTTCAAGATGAAACAAGATTCAGGGTAGTAAAGGAATAAATAAAACTAATGTATTTGAATATAATAAGACTTCTAATAAAGATTAATCCCTTTTTAGTATTATGTTTTTTATTACCAGCAGACTTATCATCCCATGGTCCCTCTAGACAAAAAATTAAAGAAAGCGTTATAATTAATTCTGAAATTTCCAAGGTGTGGAATCTCGTCTCTGATTTTAGTAAGTTTGACTGGAATGACGATGTTATTAAAGTTAAAATGGACGGAAGTGGTGTCGGAAGTTTAAGAACCTTAATATTTAGTGGTAATAAAGAAATTCAACAATCTCTTGAAAAACTGCTCGATGAAAAAAAAATTATTAGTTGGCGAGTTAAAAAAACTGATCTTACAATCTTACCTGTCAACAGTTATCAAGCCACGATCACCCTAAAAGATCTAGATGGCAAGACCAAGGTAAATTACAAGGCTGGTTTTTACAGAGGTTTCATGGGCAATGATCCACCTGAAGAATTAAATGATGAAAATTCAAAGATTAAAGCAAAAAAATTCGTTATGAAGTCATTAAATGGTTTGAAAAAAATTGCTGAGAAATGATTCTTATATTTATTTTTTTTCTAGTACTTTTTAACAACTTTTTATTATTCTCAAATAGCCTTTCAAATCATGCATTTATAACCTGCCAAGAATCAAATAATTTATTTGTTGTTGACCTTGAAAAACAACAAGTAATAAAATCTTATGAGTTGGGGCTTTCACCGGCAGGAATTGTAATTGACAAAAATCATAAAAAGGTATTAATAGCTAATCCGGATAGTAATAATATTTCAGTAATAGATACTGTTAATGGGTTAAATTTCAAGATTGAGGCCAACAAAAGCCCATTAGGTATAACAATAGATTCAAAAAAATCAATTATTTATGTTTCTAATTGGTATGATAATATGCTTACAGTCATAGACTTAGAAAAAAAAAAAATATTATCAACTATAAAAGTGGGCAAATCGCCTGCAGGATTAGATTTTCACCCTGAATTAAATCTAATTGCAGTTGCCAACAGAGATAGCAATTCAATAACACTAATTAACGGTAGTAACTATAATGAGTATCAAGTTATAGACACACAAAAATCTCCTTTTGGAGTTTTTTTTGAACCAGAGGGAAATTTACTTGCAGTAACCAATGTACAATCCAGTTCCGTCTCTTTCATAGATTTAGAAAAAAAAAAAAATAATCAAAAATGTAAAAGTTGGAGAATGGCCTTATCAAGTATCATTCAATAAAAAATTTGAAAAAATTTATGTTACTAATCAAAGAGATGATAGTGTTTCTATAATAGATTATGAAAGTTTAGTACACGAAAAAAAAATTGATGATGTTTGCGGTTATCCAGAAGGAATAAATCCATCAAATAATTTTAATTCAATAATTATATCATGTTGGTTTGACAATGAGATCGTGATTTTAGATTTAAAAAGTTTAAAAAAAAAAAAAATTAGCGTTTGTGAAGGACCAAGATCTTTTGGTAATTTTATCTTTTGATGAAAAAAAAATTAAATTTATTAAAATTAAGAAATATGGCTAATGCAATTCGTTGTTTAGCTATTGATTCCATTGAAGAGGCAAAATCTGGTCATCCTGGAATGCCGCTGGGATTTGCTGATGTTGCAACAATACTTTTTAGTTATTTTTTAAAATTAGATCCCCTATCCCCAAAATGGATAAATAGAGACAGATTTATTCTTTCAGCAGGTCATGGCTCAATGCTATTATATGCTCTTTCTTATTTATTAGGATATAAAGATACACCGTTGAAACAACTAAAAAAATTCAGGACCTTAGGTAGCAAAACAGCTGGACACCCCGAATACGGTCTTCTAGATATAATCGAAACCACAACTGGTCCACTAGGACAAGGCCTAGCCAATTCTGTGGGTATGGCATTGGCTGAAAAGTTTTTGAATACAAAGTTTGGAAATAAGTTAATTGATCATAGAACATTTGTTGTTGTTGGAGATGGTTGCTTGATGGAGGGAATATCTCAAGAGGCTATTTCCTTGGCTGGACATCAAAAATTGAATAAATTAGTAGTTCTATTTGATGATAATGGAATCTCAATTGATGGGCCTACATCCCTAACAACTAGAGATAATCATTTGGATCGTATTGAGGCATCAGGCTGGAATTGTATGCAAATTGATGGCCACAACTTTGTACAGATTTACAATGCGATTGAAAAAAGCTTAAAAAGCGAAAGACCAACCTTTATAAGTTGTAAAACAATAATTGGTTATGGGTCTCCTAATAAAAAAGGATCAGAATCATCGCATGGATCTCCACTTGGGTCTAATGAATCTATTTTAACAAAGAAATACCTTAATTGTAATTGGCCCAAATTTTCTATTCCAGATAATATTAAGAAATCATGGAGAGATATTCCTCGACGAAATCAGAAGATCAGAATAAGTTGGGAAAAAAATCTATCTCAAGAAAAAAAAAAGCAAGAATTTTTAGATTGTTTTAAAAAGAAAACTTACAAAAGGAATCAATCTTCAATTAAATTTCTCAAATCAATTGTAGCTAATAAAATTAGTGAGGCATCCAGAAAATCTTCACAAAATAGTTTAAATGTTTTGAGCTCAGATTTTAAAAATCTTTTAGGCGGGTCATCAGATCTTACAAGTTCAAATTTAACAAACATACACACTAAGACCACAAATGGTAAAAATGTTAACTATATACACTATGGTGTAAGAGAACACTTGATGGCAGGTGCAATGAATGGGATAGCTCTTCATGGTGGCTATATTCCATATGGAGGCACTTTTCTAATATTTTCTGATTATTGTAAAAATGCAATCAGATTATCTGCGATGATGAAACTTCATCTAATCTATGTTTTCACCCATGACTCAATTGGACTAGGTGAGGATGGACCAACTCATCAACCAATCGAGCAATTAAGTAATTTAAGATCTATCCCGAATCTGAAAGTATTTAGGCCGTGTGATGCAATCGAAACTTTTGAGTGTTGGGAAATAGCATTAAATAATAATTTTACTTCAGCACTAATTTTATCAAGACAAAATATTCCGTTAATAAGAGAGCAGTTTAAAATCAACCTTTCTTATAAGGGAGCTTATTTCATAAAAAAATATAATGACAATAATTTAACTCTTCTAGCAACTGGTTCTGAAATTTGTTTAGCTAATAAAATTCACAATATACTTTATAAAAAGAAAATAAAATGTAATATTGTTTCTATACCAAGTTTTGAATTATTTGATGAGCAGAGTGACAAATACAGACATAAAATATTAGGAAATAAGCCTAGGATCTCATTAGAAGCAGGAGCGACACAATGTTGGTACAAATATTTGCGTAACAGTGATCTTATAATCGGTATTGACAGTTTTGGAGAATCTGGAAAAGGTGAGCATTTGTTTAAACATTTTGGTTTAGACGAAGTATCATTATCACAGAGAATATTAAAAAGGTTTTTTTGAAATGTTAAATTTAAAAAAGTCGTTTAACGATAGCTTATCTTTTGTTAGTAATAAAGTTTGTATCTTGAGATTGGATTTAAATCTTCCAAAAATAGATGATAAATATTCCGACTTTACAAGACTCGATAGGGTTATCCCTACAATTAGTGCACTTCTAGAAGAAAAGGCAAAATTGATCATAATTGCACATGCAGGTAGACCTGTTGGTATAAATAATAAAGAATTTTCGCTTAAACCACTGCAGAGTATTCTTGAAAAACGTCTGGAAACAAGGGTTTATTTTTGCAATGACGATATATTTGGTAGAAAAATTGAAAGATTTATAAAAAAATTAGAAGCAAAAGAGGTTTGTCTTTTAGAAAATATCCGTTTTTATCATCAAGAGGAAGAAAATGAGCATACATTTGCAAAAAGGTTAGCAAGCTTTGGAGACATCTTTATTAATGATTCTTTTTCTGTGTCTCACAGGAAGCATGCGTCTATATCGGGAATAGGTCAATATCTTCCCTGTTTTCCAGGAAAACTTTTGGAGGAAGAGATTATGAATATAGGGAAAATATTTGGAAATTTACACCAAAATACTGTCGCAATTTTAGGCGGATCAAAAATTTCGACAAAATTAGGAATAATTCAAAATTTAGCAAAAAAATTTAGCAAAATTTTAATTGGAGGTGCCATGTCTAATACAATTCTGGATAGTATTGGTTATGAGATTGGAAAATCATTTACTGAACATGGCTTTAACAAAGTAGCTAAGGAAATGATGACCGAATTTAAAGATAAAATTATTATTCCTGAGGATGTAATTTGTGTAAACTCATTGGACTCTGTAGAAGGTATAACTTGTGATATTAAAAGTGTCGGAAATAATAATATTATAGTCGACATAGGACCAAAAACAAGAAAACGTTTTTATAATGAGATTAGTAGGTCTGAAAATATTTTATGGAATGGCCCACTTGGAATGTTTGAAAAAAAACCATTTGATAATGGAACAAATTATGTTGCTTCTGCAATGAAAGTAAAAAAAAGAGGAAAATTTTTTTCAGTTGCTGGTGGTGGTGATACTATATCAGCTTTAAAAAATTCCAATTTCTATAATTATTTTTCATATATTTCTACAGGAGGTGGTGCATTCTTAGAATTTATCGAAGGAAAAAATCTTCCAGGTATTGAGATTTTAAATAACTAGTTTAGATTATTAACTATGAATAAAAAATTACTTAGTAGCATAGCAGCAACATTAGTTGATAATTCAAAAGGAATACTGGCTGCAGACGAAAGCACTGGTACAATAACTAAAAGATTTAAGCAAATAAATTTAGAGTCAAACTTTGAAAATCGAAGAATTTACAGAGAAATCCTTTTCTCTGCGAAAAATTTAGAAAATTTTATTAGTGGAATCATCTTTTTTGACGAAACAATAAGACAACACGATTCCAATAATGTTAGTTTCGTAAATCTGCTGATAGATAAAGGAATAAGAGTAGGAATCAAGGTTGATAAAGGAGCTAAAAAGCTATTTGGTGCAGAAGATGAAACTATTACTGAGGGATTGGATGAACTCCCGAAAAGAATTGAAGAATATAAAAATCTTGGAGCAACATTTACAAAATGGAGAGCGGTTTTTAAAATAACTGGAGAGAATCCTTCATTATATTGTATAAAGTTAAATGCTCATGCTCTTGCACGTTATGCTAAAATCGTTCAAGAATTTGATTTAGTTCCTATTGTTGAACCAGAGGTATTGATGGATGGAAATCATAGTGCAGAACGGTGTTATGAGGTAACCTCCAAGATTTTAAAAAATGTTTTTGAAGAATTAATTTTTCAAAGAGTTTTTTTGGGAGGCATTCTTCTTAAACCAAATATGATTTTGAATGGTGAATCCTCAGCTTTAAAAAACGAATCTGAAGATATAGCATCCATGACAGTTCAATGTTTAAAGGAAAATGTACCTTCTGAGGTTCCAGGGGTTGTATTTTTGTCTGGGGGACAATCTAATGAAATGGCAACTGAAAATCTCAGTGTAATGAATAAAAATAATACTAATTTACCTTTCAAACTGAGCTATTCTTATGGGAGAGCCCTACAACAGCCTGTTTTAAGTTCCTGGCTTGGAGATAGTCGTAAAGTTTCACTAGCTCAGGAAAAGTTGATTCTTAGATCAAGATTAAATTCACTCGCCTGTTCTGGTAATTACAACTCAGAGTTAGAAGAAAAAAATTAATGAGCAAAATAAAGATTGCTCCATCAATTTTATCTGCAGATTTTTCAAAATTAGGAAAAGAAGTTTTTGCTATAGATAAAGCAGGTTGTGACTACATTCATATTGATGTTATGGATGGACATTTTGTACCAAATATAACATTAGGTTACGATATAATAAAATCTATTAGGCCCTTCTCGGACAAAGTTTTTGATGTCCATTTGATGGTAAATCCAGTAAAAAAGTTTTTACATAAATTTATTGAGGCAGGATCAGATATTATAACAATACACCATGAGATAAACGATAATGTATTTGACTGTATAAAAATTATAAAAAAAAATGGTTGTAAAGTTGGTATATCCATTAAACCTAATACTAATGTAAACGTCTTGAAAGATTATTTGGATTTTATTGATTTGATATTGATAATGACTGTTGAACCTGGGTTTGGAGGACAACAGTTTTTAGTTTCTCAGGTTGAAAAAATTTCTAAAGCAAAAGAAATGATAAACAAAAGACCAATAGAGATCGAAGTTGATGGTGGAATTGATAAAAAGGTTGCCAAGAAAGTTATTGACGCAGGAGCAAAAGTTTTGGTCGCTGGTTCATCTATTTTTAAAGACGAAAATTATCGAAAAAATATTAATGACCTGAGAAATTTTTAATCAATAATGAATTTTAATTCTAGAAAGATATCTTTTATATTGATTTGTTTTATCCTTTTTCTAGGAGTAAATTCAAGTAGTGAAGATATTAATGCTGTAGAAGTAAAATCTATTAAGGTAACCAGTAGTATTTTTCGTGAAGAAATTCAGATTAACGGTTCAGTTAAAGCAAATGAAAGTGTAAAAATTACATCAGTTGTACAAGAAAAAATAAAAAATATAAAATTTAAAGAAGGTTCTTTTATAACAAAAGGGAGTGTTCTAGTAGAACTTTTTAATCAAGAAGAAACAGCGGTTCTTAAACAGGCTAAGGCAGAATTAGAGGAGTCTATTTTAAACTACGAAAGAACTGCTCAATTAGCTAATGAAGGAAATGCATCACAAGCTCTGTTGGATAGGAGATTAAAGGAAAAGAAAAAATTAGAGGGGAAAGTTGAAGAAATATTAGCTCAAATTAATGATTTAAATATTATAGCTCCATTCGATGGTATAATAAGCACTAAAAATTTTAGTGAAGGCTCATTTATTAAGCCAGGAGAAGTAATTGCAAACTTATTTGATATAAAGTCTGTAAAAGTTGAAATTTTTGTTCCTGAAAAATATGTAAATTATATTAAACCAAAAAAAAAAATAGTTGTACAAAGTATCGGAAAAGTTACGAAGGATTTTTCAGGCTTTGTATATGCTATTGATCCTTACATAGACACTGAAACAAGAACCTTCAAGTTAATTGGGTTAATTAAAAATAATAAAAATTTTAGTTTGAAGCCTGGAATGATGGTCAATGTTAAAATTATTCTGGATTCCAGAAATGCACTCACAGTCCCTGAAGGTTCCATAATACCAGAAGATGAAAATACATATGTATACATAATAAATCAAAAATCTAGAGCAATTAAAAAGCAAGTTCAAACTGGGAGAAGAAAAGATGGCTTAATTGAAATTACGGGAGGTATAGCAGAGAATACTCTAGTTATATATGAGGGAACTAACAAAATTAAACCTGGCGTTATTGTTAAGACAGTAAATTAAGTTATGTCAAATTTTTTTCTTAAAAGACCAGTCTTTTCAATAGTTTTATTCTTGCTAATCGTTTTATTTGGGTCATTATCAATGTATCAACTCCCTTTAAGGGAATATCCAGATATTGAAAAATCTCAAATAACAATTGATACAAGATATTCTGGATCAGCTTCAGCTATAATTGAAACCAAGATTACAGAAGTGATTGAAAATCAAATTAGCGGCATTGAAGGAATCAAGTCAATATCATCAGTAAGCAGAGACGGCAGATCTAAAATTAATATTGAATTCGATCTTGGAAAAGATATAAATGAAGCTGCTAATGATGTTAGAGATGCGGTATCTAGAATTGTTGGCAGATTGCCAAAGGACTCAGATTTCCCAGAGATATATAAAATTGATTCAGATGCAAATGCGGTTATGTACATAAACTTAGCAAGTAAAAACATTAATCAGATGGAATTAACTGAGTATGCAGAAAGATACATAATTGATAGATTATCAGTAGTACCTGGTGTTGCTAAAATAAATATATCAGGCAAAAAAAAAAAATCAATGAAAGTGTGGTTAGATCCTCAGAAACTTGCAGCATATAATCTAACAGTCCTTGACATAGAAAAAAAAATCATAGAAGAAAATAACGAATTTCCTGCAGGAAGGCTTGAATCAGATACACGGGATTTTTCAGTTCGTTTATATAGTGGATTAAATAACGTTAGCCAGTTTGAAGATCTTGTCGTAAAGAAAGGGACAAATTTCTCATATGTAAAATTAAAGGATGTTGCAAATATTGAAATTGCACCAGAGGAACCCAGAGAATTATTCAGAGGAAATGGCGAAGAGATGATAAGTTTTGGAATAGTAAAACAGACTTCTGCAAATCTAATAAAAGTATCATCAGGAATTATTGATGAATATGAAAAAATTAAAAGAGAGCTTCCAGATAATATAAAAATCTATAAAAGTTGGGATACATCTGTATTCGTTAAGGAGGCATTAAGTGAGGTTATATTTACTTTAATTATTGCTATAATGTTAGTTGCATTAGTTATAATTTTATTCCTAAGAAATTTATCAATTTCTATTATACCATTCATTACAGTACCAATATCCATAATTGCTACTTTTATTTTTTTATTTATTTTTGGATATTCTATTAATCTTATAACTTTACTTGCCTTAGTGTTATGTACAGGATTAGTTGTAGATGATTCTATTGTAATGCTCGAGAACATATATAGAAAACTTGAGGAAGGGTATTCAAAGTTTGACGCAGCCATTGAAGGGTCAAAAGAAGTATTCTTTGCAATAATATCAACGTCTATTGTTTTAGTTAGTGTTTTTCTACCTGTAATGTTTTTAAAAGGAGATACTGCAAAACTTTTTGATGAACTTGCCATAACAATCATTAGTGCTATTTTTTTTTCTACAATTACTTCTCTAGTACTTACACCAATGTTGTGTACAAAAATTCTCAAATCAGAAGCAAAAACTCGTAAAGAAGAGAGAAATTTTATCTCTAAATACATATTTTTTTTAAATTTATTGAATAAAAATAAAATTATTAGCTCAATTTTTTTAATAACATTAATAACTTCATCGATATTATATATGAAACTACCAAAAGAACTCTCACCAAGAGAAGATAGAGGTGCATTTTTTTTAATTATGAATTCCCCTGAAGGTAGTAGTTTTACAAATACTGTAAGTCAAATGTTAGAGTTGGAAAAAGAACTTCTGAAATTCAACAAAAACAATGAGGCAAAAAGAGTTTTACTTAAAGTGCCTAGAAGTTTTAGTGGTTCTGAAAACTTTAGTGATGGTATTGGTATTATAATTTTGAATCATTGGTCTGAAAGAAGACCGATTAATGAGATAATACAAGATATAAAAAATAACGTAGATATTTCAGATTCAAATGTAAGGGTTTTTCCTCCAAGAGGTTTAGGTCAACGTCGTGCTGGAGCACAATTACAATTTGTTATTGGCGGAAATAGTTATGAAAACTTAGAAGACAAGATGAATATAGTAATGACTGAGTTAAGGAAAAATCCAAAGTTTATTTTTTTAGACACTGATTACAAGAAAACTAGACCACAAATAAAAGTTACAATAAATAGACAAAAAACAAATGAACTTGGTATCTCTTCAGAACAGATAGGAAGAACTTTAGAAATATTCTTAGCAGGAAGAAAAATTAATACTTTTCTTCTAGATGGAGAAGAGTATTATGTAATTCTTCAGGGTAAAGATTCATCTAGAAAAATAAAAGAAAATTTATCTATTATCAATGTAAAAAATAAGAATGGAGAAATGATAAGATTAGATTCATTTTTAAATTTTAGAGAAATTGCTGAAGCTAAAGAATTGAATAGATATAACAGAACAAGATCCATTACACTTAAGGGTGGTTTATCAGGAGATTACTCGTTAGGGCAGGCAATAAAAGAGCTTGAAAAAATCTCTGATGAAAAACTTGGAAATAATATAAAGATAGATTTTAAGGGACAAAGTAAAGAGTTTAAGGAGTCAACACAGCAGTTTTACTTTTTGTTTTTAATATCTTTTTTAGTCATTTTTTTGGTTTTGAGTGCGCAATTTGAAAGTTTTGTCTATCCTACCATAATTCTCACAACCGTTCCTTTATCTTTGTCTGGAGGTTTAGTGGGCCTATGGGTTACCGGTAGTTCATTAAATATTTTCAGTCAAATTGGAATGATAATCCTTTTAGGTATTTCAGCTAAAAATGGTATTTTGATTGTAGAATTTGCTAATCAACTTAGAAGTAAAGGGATGGAAATTGAAAAAGCAATTATAGAAAGTTGCAAAAAGAGGATTAGACCTGTTTTGATGACAGTAATTTCAACGATGATAGGAACAATTCCTCTAATACTTGGATCAGGAGCTGGAAGTGAATCAAGAATAACAATCGGAGTAGTAATTTTTTTCGGTTTATTAAGTTCAGTTTTCTTAACACTTTTTGTCACTCCTTTCTTTTATAGAAAGATAGCAAAAAATATTAAAGTTAAGAGCTAAAAGAATAGTTCTTACAAAAATTATCTTTTTCAAAAAAATTTTCGGAAACATCTAAATTAGATATATCAAATGCATAGTTTGTATTAAACCACTTTTGTATGTCTTTATTAATTGAATTTCCATATTCCAGATTGAGGTAATGAGTCTTGCCTTTTCTATATTTTACAATTTTGCCTTTTTTAACTATATTTACTCCATTTTTAAATACTAAAAAAGCAGAAGAAAACATCTTTTCATAATTGTTAGAAAATTTATAAACTGAAATATCTGCAACTGAACCGGGTTTTAAGGAACCATAGTTTTTTAATCCTAGGATTTTAGCTGGGGCAGCTCGTGTCATAGTCGAAATATCATATAAATCATAACATCTTTTAATTTGATGAAGATTGGAATATTGTCTTGCATCAGGATTTGTTTTATCCAACTCTGACATTCTAAAGTCAAAATCCATTAATAATCGAAATAACTTTGGATACATTGTGAAAGGTGCCCCATTAGGATGATCTGTTGTTAAAAAAATTCTCCAAGGATCATTTACCAAAAGAAAGAGTTCAAGACCAATTATCCACTGAAGAGTATTTACAAAGTTTTTAGCAGTATAAATATAAGGAACTATTCCGCCTCCACCATCCTCAGCTAAATTAATAACCCATTTTTTAGGATTCGAATGTGTTCTAGCATCATATTGTCTTAATATATCTGAGGATATTGTTACTGTTGGTTTAAACATAACTTGACCAATATCGATTGAAATATTCTTATTTTTGTTTATTGCATCAGATAATTTTAAAGCACCAGAAGAAAACCCTTTCTTACCCTCATTAGCATATCCATAAAATTGTATGTGAGCTAAATGCATTCTTCTACCCTCAGCAGATTCTATTGTTTTGATTGCAGTATCTACATTTCCTGCCATACCTAAATTATTACAATGAACATGTAAAGGGTGAGGTATGTTAAGTTGTTCGCATGCATTATTTAATTTTTGCAAAATACTTCTAGATGATATTCCATAACTAGGCACAATATCATCAAGATCAAATTTTTTTAGCCCTCTTTTGAAGGATTCTGAACCGCCAGCATTTATTACTTTTAAACCAAGACATTTCGTAGAGTTAAGAGTCCATCCAACATAATCATTTATATAATCTTGACTTTTTTTATTTCGAATTGCATTTAACAAAAAACCGTCATTACCTAAAATAGCTAAACCAGCTTTATCTATTAATGGTATATTTTCCAGTTCTAAATGAGCTATCAATGAATTTATTGGTAAAACAGCCGGTTCAACTACAGTTGTAAATCCCATCTCTGCATATCTATAACCTGTTCCATCCGATGTCCATCTTGAGCCTTTACTTGGCAAATGATTGCGATTATCTAACATGTTTTCGGTAAATTTTTTGTGAATTTCTGGCATCAACATTCTTGCAGTGTTTACATTTCCTCCTGCAATATGAGAATGGATATCTATTGCGCCGGCCATTACAACCATGTCAGATAAATCATAGGTGATTTTAAAGTTTTTTTTTTCGTCTACTGTTGGGTTAACAATAATACCATCCTCAACATAAATATCTTTCTTTACATTATTTAGTTTTTGAGTGGGATCGTACACTCGCCCATTTATCAACTTAAATTTCATTCTTTAATTGCTATAAATTTTTAAAAAGTTCTTTAAATTTATTTTTAAATAACAACTTTATGTGTATAGTGTAAAGAAATTTAGTAAAGGAAAAAATTATGGACGCAGTGGCTCCCAAAAAGAAACAAAAAAAATTTGTAACCGAAAAGCAAGCTCTTGATGCCGTAAAAACTCTTATTGAATGGGCAGGTGATAATCCTAATCGAGAAGGCTTAAAAGAAACTCCAAAAAGAGTAGTTAAGGCATACTCGGAGTTCTTCTCAGGTTACAACGATGATCCAGAAAAGATTCTTTCGAAAACCTTTGATGATGTCAAAGGCTACGAAGATATAGTTATGCTGAAAAACATAAATTTTAATTCTCATTGCGAGCACCATATGGTTCCAATCGTTGGCAAAGTTCATATTGCATATATCCCCAAAAAAAAAGTTGTTGGCATATCAAAAATTGCAAGGGTTGTTGATGTTTTTGCTAAAAGATTACAAACACAAGAGACCATGACTCAACAGATTTCTAATTCGATACAAAACTATCTAAGGCCTAGAGGGGTTGCAGTTGTTATTGACGCTTTCCATCAGTGCATGACAACCAGAGGTGTTTTTAAGCCAAATGTTTCAACAATAACTAATTCTTTTATTGGTGAATTTAAAAGTAACGCGAGTCATAGAGAAAAGTTTTTTGCATATTTAAATAAAAATGACAATATTGTTTAATAAAAGAAAAAATGTTGAGGAGATTGAAGAAGGATTTAAACTACAACCCAAATTTGATGAAAATGGTCTAATACCTGTCATTACTACTGAAGCGAAAACTAATCTAATTCTTATGCATGGTTTTATGAATAGTAGGGCTTTCTCTTTGTCCATTGAAACTGGGTTTGCTCATTATTGGTCTAGAAGTAGAAAAGTATTATGGAAAAAGGGTGAAACTAGTGGTCTTTATCAGAAGATTAAAGAGATGAAAATTGATGATGATCAAGATTGCGTGTGGATAAGCGTTTCTATAGATGGAAATGGTGCAAGTTGTCATGTTGGATTTAAATCATGTTTCTACAGAAAAATAATTTTCAATAAAGATAGAAAGTCAACTCAGTTGGTCTACACTGAAAAGCAGAGAGTTTTTGATCCTAAGAAAGTTTACGGTGATGTACCCAACCCAACGAAGATATAAAATATTTTAGATTAAATAAATTTGATTTTTACATTTAAAAAAGGTTTAATAAATTATAAATTATAAATTTTTTTATTTGGAGGAATAAATGGACGCTACTATATTGAATTATAGTGTTAACGACAATGTAAGCGATTTCTTGTCGAAAACCAAACAACATTACATTGACGGAAAGTGGGTTGATTCTAAATCCGGAAAAACTTTCGATGTTGAAGATCCTGCTACAGGAAAAAAAATTGCTACATGTGCAGCTGGAGATAAAACTGATGTCGATTTAGCAGTTGCCGCAGCCAGAAAAGCTTTCGATTCTGGTAACTGGAACTCTATGCCTAATAATGAGAGAGGAAAGATTATTTGGAAAATTGGTGATTTAATTGATCAACATAATGAAGAATTAGCTCAACTCGAATCCCTTGATAATGGGAAGCCTGTTGGTGTAGCTGGAGCAGCCGATGTACCATTATCCTCTGACATATTTAGATACATGGCCGGTTGGGCCACTAAGATTGAAGGTGAAACTATACCTTATTCGTGCTTATATACCCCTGGTGCTCAATATCATAGCTATACCTTAAGAGAGCCCGTAGGAGTTTGTGGACAAATAATTCCATGGAACTTCCCATTACTCATGGCTGCATGGAAGATAGCTCCGGCACTAACAGCAGGTTGTACAATAGTTTTAAAACCTGCAGAGCAAACTCCCTTGTCGGCTCTTAGATTGATGGAAATAATAAATAATTCCGGAATTCTTCCTGAAGGGGTTTTGAATGTTATAACTGGACTAGGTGAGGAGGCCGGTGCTCCACTAGCTGAGCATCCACATGTAGATAAATGCGCATTTACAGGTTCAACTGAAGTTGGAAAAATAATAACTAGAGCAGCCTCTGGTAATCTTAAGAAGGTATCTCTTGAATTGGGTGGTAAATCTCCAACTATTGTTTTTCCTGATGCAGATATTGATGCTGCAATAGCTGGCGCTGCTAGCGCTATCTTCTTCAATCACGGGCAGTGTTGTTGTGCTGGCTCAAGGCTATTAGCCCATGAAAAAGTTTTTGATCAGGTTACAGAAGGTATCTCAAAAATTGCAGAAAATATTAAGGTAGGACCTGGTATGGATTCAACTACAGAAATGGGTCCTCTAGTATCCGATGAACAATACCAAAAAGTTGCTAAGTACATTGAGTCAGGTAAGTCACAAGGTGGAGAAATAGTTGCAGGTGGAAAGTATGACAATTCCTCTGGTGGGCATTTTGTACATCCCACTGTATTCTCAAAAACAAATCATGATATGACTGTTGTAAAAGAAGAAATATTTGGTCCTGTTGTTTGTGCACAACCTTTTTCTGACGAAAATCTAGAAAAGATCGCTGAAACAGCTAATAATACTAATTTTGGACTTGCAGCGAGTGTTTGGACAAAGGATGTAAGCGTTGCGCACAAATTAGCTGCAAAAATTCGAGCAGGAACTGTTTGGGTAAATTGTCATAATATTTTTGATGCCTCCCTTCCATTTGGCGGATACAAAGAATCTGGTTGGGGAAGAGAAATGGGACATGAAGTACTCAAAAATTATACTGAGGTTAAAGCAGTAACCGTAAACTTATAATTTTTATTTTAGAGCCAGATTTTTTTCTGGCTCTATTTCATAAATCTATGGGCAACAAAATTCTCGATGATCCGAATTTTAAAAGACTTGTAAGACACCAAAATAACCTCAGTATTCTACTTTCACTAGTTGTATTGATATCTTATTTTTCATTTATTCTAATTTTAGCTTTTAACCCGAGTTTCTTCACAGTTTTGTTATTTTCTAGTAAATTATCACTAGGAATTGTTTATGGGTTGTTGATAATAATCTTATCTATTTTACTCACTATCTTTTATGTTTTATATTCTAACTTAGTTTTAGATAAGATCCGTAAGCAATTAAAAGAATGAAGGTTTTACTTTACCTAATTTTATTATTATTTATACCTGATATATGTTTTTCTTCTGATGAAGATATTAATACATATGCAGTAATAACTTTCTTTTTATTTATTTCCGTTACTCTTTTTATAACTTTCTTGTCATCGAAAAGAGTAAAAAACAAAGACAGTTTTTATGCTGCAGGAGGTAAAATCACAGGGTTTCAAAATGGATTGGCTATTGCAGGAGATTATATGTCAGCTGCATCATTTTTAGGAATATCTGGATTAGTATATTACTCTGGATTCGATGGATTAATTTATTCAATAGGTTTTTTAGTTGGATGGCCAATTATTCTTTTTCTTCTTGCTGAAAGACTAAGAAATCTCGGAAAATATACATTTGCAGATGCAACTTCAGTCAGACTTGATCAATCGTATATAAGAATACTTTCCGCAATTGGAAGTTTATTTACGGTATTATTGTATTTAATTGCACAGATGGTTGGTGCAGGAAGTTTAATTCAAACACTTTTTGGACTACCTTATGAATCTGCTGTAGTCATTGTTGGCACACTGATGATTATCTATGTTAGTTTTGGTGGGATGATAGCTACGACATGGGTTCAAGTTATAAAAGCAATTCTATTGTTATTAGGTACCACAATTTTAGCATTCTTAGTCCTAGCTTTGTATAAATTTGACTTTAATCTTCTTTTTACTGAAGCAACACAAGTACATCATCAAAAAACTAATATTCTTTTTCCTGGACAACTTATTAGTGATCCAATTTCAGCAATATCACTGGGGATTGCTTTAATTTTTGGTACTGCAGGCCTACCTCATATATTAATGAGATTTTTTACAGTACCAGACGCAAGAAGTGCAAGAGTTTCTGCCGCCTATGCTACAACTTTTATAGGATATTTTTATATTTTAACTTTCATTATAGGGTTCGGAGCAATCACAATTTTAACGGGTAATGAAAGTTATTTAGATGAAACTAAAAGACTTATTGGGTCGAATAATATGGCAGCAATACATTTATCTCATGCTATCGGTGGCGATTTATTTTTAGGATTTATATAAGCTGTCGCATTTGCAACCATTCTTGCAGTTGTTTCAGGTCTTACACTAGCTGGGGCATCTGCAATCAGTCATGATCTCTATGCTTTTGTGATTTGCAAAGGTAAGAGTAACGAAAATAAAGAAATATTAGTTTCAAAAATTTCTACTGTGGGCTTGGGTTTATTGGCGATTTTACTTGGAGTTACTTTTGAGGGACAGAATGTTGCATTTATGGTTGGAATGGCATTTGCCATTGCAGCAAGTGCTAATTTTCCAATTCTGTTCCTTTCGCTTTATTGGAGAGGTTTGACAACAAGAGGAGCTTTTTACGGTGGTTTCATCGGTTTGCTTTCAGCAGTTATCTTAGTAATACTTGGGCCAGTGATTTGGGTTGATATCTTACAAAATGAAGATCCAATATTCCCTTACAAATACCCAGCACTATTTTCTGTAACATTATCATTTTTTTCCATTTATTTTATTTCAAAATTTGATGATGACCAAAATGATACCCTATTTAACAAGCAATATATTAAGTCTTATTTGAATAAGAAAAATGTTTAATAATCTTAATAATCCTGAACCATTTGAAATAAAACAGTGGCTAAAAGAAACTAAATTATCTATATCTCAGGCAGCTAATGCATTAGGAATAAGTAATCGCCAATTTTCAAGACTTGTATCAGGCGAAACTAGTGCAAAAAAAATGCACGCCCTTGCAATGCAGATGGTTTGGTTGACTATTGAAGAAAACAAAGAACAAGAGAAATACTGTGACACTAGTTCTGGAAATAAATCTATTCAGATACCAATCAAATAAGAAATCAGTTAAATTTAAGATATTGTAACCTTTTTTGTTCATGCCTAAACTTTTTTAAAGAATCAAGAATCAAACCTGAAAAAATACATAAAAATGCAATGATCATATTAAGTCCTGCGAGTATTGCTGTAGGAAGTCTATCAACTTTTCCAGTTTCAAAAAAGTCAAAAATAATAGGTACCCCTAAAAAAAGAGAAATAGCCAAGAAAAGTAAACTAAAAATAAAGAAGAAAAGTAGTGGTTTTTCATCTTTAACTAATATAAGGATCAAATTTAAAATTTTGATGCCATCTTCATATGTTTTTAATTTACTTTTAGACCCATCTGGCCTAGAAAAATACCGACAATCAATTTCAATTGTTGCTAATTTTTGTTCTAAAGCATGAATTGTTAATTCGGTTTCAATCTCAAACCCTATTGAATGACAAGGAAATGATTTTACAAATCTTTTTGAAAAAACCCTAAAACCAGAGAATAGGTCATTTATACTATTTCCAAATATATATTTAACTAAAAAAGAAAATATCTTATTTCCAATTTCGTGTCCAAATCTGTAAGCATGTTCATCATCAGTAACTCTCCTTCCAACTACCATATCGAGCTTATTATTAACAAGAGTATCAACCATGTTTTGAATATTTGATGTTTCATAAGTTTTATCACCGTCAATCATAACATAAACATCCGCATCAATATCCGCAAACATTCTTCTAACCACATTCCCCTTTCCTTTTGTTAGAACATCAAATATAACTGCACCAGCTTTTTTTGCTAATTTTTTGGAATTGTCAGTGGAATTATTATCAAACAGGTAAACTTTTGCATTTGGTAGTTTATATTTAATATCTTTAACTACATCATAAATCGTTTTTTGTTCGTTCAAACATGGAATTAGAACAGCAACATTTATCATATATCATTTTATGAAGAAAAGTTTATTATCATTTTTATCTATAGAATCATATTTATATCCATCAATATTAAATGTCTTTATCTCAGTAAATGAAGATAGATTATTTTTCAAAAGATAAGAGGCCATCATCCCCCTAGCTCTTTTTGATATTATTCCAATATTTAAAAGTTTTTCATTTTTTTTTTGAAGAAAAACGGGGTTAATAACTTCAAAATTTAGTTTGTTTTTATTTATAACTTTTGCATATTCAACGGATGCTAAATTAATTAAATACTTATTTTTACTCTTTTTCATTTCGTCGTTGATTCTATTAGTCACAATTTCCGACCAATAACCATAAAGGTCCTCTCCTATAACTGAAGATACATTAGAACCCATTTCTAATCTGTACGGTTGGATTAAATCAAGTGGTTTTAGAATGCCGTAAAGGCCTGACAAAATTCTAAGTCTTTTCTGCGCAACCTTAATCTCTGATTCGTTAAAAGAATTTATGTTTAGCCCTTTGTAAGTATCCCCTTTAAAAGCAAATATGGCTTGTCTAGTGTTAAGGTCATTAAATTTATATGAGAAATTATTAAAACGATCTTTATTCAATTCAGAAAGTTTATCACTAATTTTCATTAAATTTTTTATTTGGGTACAACTGAGCGTTTTAAGTTTTTTTACTAAGAAATTAGTTTTTTCTAAAAAAGAAGGAGAACTCTTTGAATTAAAACAATTTTGATTTTCACTAAAGTCCAAGTTCTTTGCAGGTGAAATTATTATCATTACTGAAATATAGTGTATATGTTAAAAAAAAAAAACAAAAATTATTTTATTGTGGACCACCTTCCATCGTCTAATCTACATGCTGTATCAAAATAATTTTTCGGTTTTTTGTTAACAATATAAACATGTTCAATTAATCTACAGTTAGGAGTTTTAAAATAGTCTCTTACAACAATAACCCCTTCATTTTGCGATTTATTATTTTTCCAATATCCAGAAGCCCCAATTTCATTATAGTCGAGTGTCGCTAAAAGTTCTTGCTTATAATAATAGTAATCATTTTGTTCTAGATACTCGCCAATGTAATCTCCCAATAGATAACCTGCTCCGGATGTAATAAGTGTTGATAAAAAATCAGCATCACTCAGTCTATAACCTAAATAACCAGCCACCGAAGAGAAAGTAATTTGCGATATTTCTCTTTTTGATAAAGGATTATTTGTACAACTTGAGAATACCAGTAGAAAAGAAATAATAGTTAGTTTTTTAATCATTTTATATATCTTGAAATAAGTTCTAATCTATTTTCCTCGTTAGATAAGAAGGTTTCAAACATGGACTCACTTTCACGTAATAATTGTGTTGAATTTGTTGGAGACTTGAGTAACTTTTCTCGCATTATTAATATTTCATTTCTTCTGTGAATATCATTTTTAGCATCTAGGAGGCTTTTATTAATTTTATCTGGAAAATTTCCATATGCTAGTGGAGAGAGAGATTGGAGATAGTCTGGTTTGAAACCAATGGGACCAAAAAATCCATTATCATGTAATTGTTTTACAAAGTAACTACTTATTCCTGCAAAAGTCATATACTGTAATGAGTAACTTAAACTCCTAATTTCCGGATTGGTAACACTACTATCAGCTTCAGATCCAAAAAGTGTTGAACGACTAAATGAACCAGCGTAAACCTGTGTACCAAGTAATAATATTAAAGAATAAATAAAAATTGCTCTAGACATATATATGTAAAAACGACATGATTTTAGAATTATTTATATTTAGATCACTTCAGAATATTTTTTTTTAAATGCAAACTTTCAGCTTTATAAAGATAATCAATTAAGTCAGATCTAGAATAAATTTGTATATTTTCTTTTTTAAAGCTATTTCTTTTCATTTTCAATACATCGCCTTTTTTTTGAAAAATATTTCTTTCACTGTAAGGAAACCAGTGTGTTTGTCCATAAGGCAAAGAATTATCGAAATAAAGTCCATAAGCGAAAGTGGTTCCAAAAGCAATCCCTGTTAATTCAAAAATATTTAGCGAGTGACTTTTATTATTAACAAAAAGGCATAAGATAAATATTGATGAATATAGTAACTTTAACATATTACTAAATTAACATAGTTTTACAAAAAATGAAAGAACGAGAAATTATAAAAATAAAACAATTATATGAAAAAAAAAACTACAAAAAGGCAGAAGTGTTATGTACAAGGATTTTAAAAAAAGAACCTAACTCTCAAGTTACATATCTTTTAGCACATATTTATTTCTCGAAGTGTTACTACAACAAAGCTTTGAGATATATCAATAAGTTTCTTGAATTAGAAAATAATTTTGATGGCTTGTTAACTAAAGTTTATTGTTTAATGAAATTAAAAAAATATCAAACGGCAATAGAAATCTTACAAACCATTAATAAAAAAACAGACCCAGATGTCTTGACCTTATTAGCAAGAAACTACTTTGAAATTGACAACCACAATGAATCTGAGCAACTTTACAAAAAAGCATATAACATAAAGAATGATAGAGAAAAATTAATGAACTTATCTTCATTTTATTCCAAGATCAACAAGTATAGCAAAGCATTAGAAGTTCTTGAAGAATCAATTCATTCAGACTCAGATTTTGAAATAATGCTTATTATATCAAAATATTATGCAATTATTAAAAATTTCAGTAAGTCAAATTTTTATCTCATAAAAATAATAAAAAAGTTTCCAAATAAGTCAGATTTATACCATAAACTTGGAATTAATTTCTCAATCATCGGAGACGCTAACAAAGCACTAGATAATTTCAATAAAGCTACTGATATCGATATTAATTATGGAATATCGCACTACCAAGCAAGTAAAATAAAAAATCTAATATCTGAAAAAAAGCTTGAAGTCTTATTAAGTATTTATGATGAAAAGAAGGTAATTGATGAAAATTATATTTTCTTAGGTTTGGCAATTTCAAATTATTTAGAACCAAGGAAGGAATATTCCAGAAGCTTTTACTATCTTAAAAAATCTAATTCATTCTTTAAAGATAAATTCATTAAAGAATGGAGTATAAATAGTGAATTTTTATTTTTTAAAAGAGTCAAGATACTTTTTAACAAATTTGAAAACTTAAATCTAAATCTCAAAGAAATTAAATATTCGCCAATATTTATCCTTGGTTTACCCAGGTCAGGAACAACATTAATTGAACAAATTCTTGCTAGTCATCCAAAAATACATGCTAAAGGTGAACTTCCTTATATTCATAATTATTTCCAAAAAAAATTTCCATTCTTGTTCAGTAGAGAAATTAAAGCGCCTAATGAGGACTACCTAAGTAGTTTGTCAGAGGATTTACAAAAAGAATATGAGTCGAAATTGAATTATAAAAAGTTTTTAATTACTGACAAAGCTCCACTCAACTTCATGTATTTAGGATTCTTAAAAAAAATTTTTAATGCAAAAATAATTTTATGTACGAGAAATAGAAAGGATAATATTCTATCAATCTTTCAAACATTTTTTGCCAATTTAAATTATAAATATTCTTATAATTTAAATGATTTAACTAAATATTATGAGCTTTATGCTGATCTTTTATCTTTTTGGAAAATAAAGGAAATAGATCATTTGCAAGTAAAATATGAAGATGTCGTAAATAATAAAAAGTTTGAAATTAATAGAATTCTCAATTATTTAAAAATAAACTATGACAAAAATATAGAAAAGTTTTATTTAAATAACCGTCCAGTATTAACAGCAAGTTATCATCAAGTTAGAAAACCACTCTATGAAACATCAATCGATAAATGGAAAAACTATGAGAAAGATTTAGAAATCTTGTAATTTATAATATTTTATATACTATTTTAATATAAATGATATTGTTTAAAAGTTCCATCCACATGGGTATAAAGTGGAGCATGTACATGCTTCAAAAGTACATATTTTTAACCTTAGAATACGGAGTAAAAGTATGTTAATTTCTAAATCATTAATAAAATTTAATAACCACTTTTTTTTTGTACCTGCAGAAACTAAACGAATTTGGGATTTATCGGAAAACAGATGGGGGTACAAAGTTAGAAAAAAATAATGTCTTTATGGGAGTTTAATATTAAAACTCCCAGCATATCTTAAAATTTTTTGTTAACTACAATAACCTCTAACCTCACTTTCTAAAAGAAGGTCACCATTAAAATCATAATAATACTTTATAAACTCTATGAACATATCCAACTTTGTTAGTTTTATTTCAATTTTTAACTCTAAATTTTTTTGAGAAATACTAAAATATTTTTTAAGATTAAAATTAATTTTAGTACTATCTTCGTGAATATTATATTTTATGTGATCCTCATTAATAAACTCTTTCTCTAACCATTTGTTCTTTTCCAAATCATTTAACCAATTTTTTTTTTTTTCAAAATAAATTTTTATTAGTTTGTTAGTATATTTTTTAGAGTTGGTTTGTTTTTTATTTTCAATTTCATCAGTAATTTTGCATTCAAATACAAAATTTTTTGAGAACGAATACTTAGTATTAAAAAAAATTAATAATAATATAAGACAAGAAAATTTTATCCGTAAATTAACATTCATTATTTGTTATTGTTTTTACATACAAATTTAAGTTTCATTATAAAAGAATGACTAAAGAAATATACAAAAATCGCCTTAAACTTTATTCATAATGATGAGAAATGAGTAGTTTTCTTGACTAATTAATTTTAATCAATTGAGAGATAATTTAAAAAACTATTGATGTTTTTAAACTTAGATGTGATTTAAATATCTTACAGAATCTTTAGATGGCGACTAAAATACAATAAATAGATTAAAGGTTCAAATTTTGATGATCTTTAGACTTTTGATAATTGGAAAGATAAAGTTTGCAGACCACCCTACTCTCTGTTAATACAGTGGTAGCGGAGGAGGGACTTGAACCCCCGACACGCGGATTATGATTCCGCTGCTCTAACCACCTGAGCTACTCCGCCATTCGACCAAAAATAAATTAGATTTTTGAATGTTACTAGAAAAATTTAAAGATTCAAGGAGTAGTATATAATATAGTCAGGTATGAGAAAAACTCACGCTACAACAGTAGCGTGAGTTTTTAATGGTTATTTACTTGCAGTAATTTTGTAGATTTCTCCTTCATCTACAGCTGCATAAAGAGCTCCATCTGGTCCAAGTCTTAGACCTCTAAATCTCTTTGTAAGACCAGTTGGCATGTGAATAACACTCTTGATTGATTTACCATCTTTGGCAAGATCAACAATGTCAATTCTCATTCCAGATGGTGTTCCACCGAAACCAATACCCATGATTCCTACTGCCATACGACCTTCCCAATAACCCCAGTTACTACCTTTAAGAAAAGCAGCTGAACCAGTTCCTTGTGAAAGACCATTATTGTTCCAAGCAGGTGGCATTAGGTCCTTAAATCGAGTATCACTCATCGGCATGTATTGAGCACGTTTGGCTGGTAACATACCTTCTTTTTGATTTGGCATATAACCACAATACTTGTCTGGACAGTCACTACGTCCACCAACATTTGGACGTGGATCCCATCCACCATTTCCGCCGTTGACCAATGCTGTGATTTCATCATTTTGCCATGGACCATGTTCTGCAGTGAAAGCACGTCCATCACTTGGTCTGAAATCAATTCCTTGAACATTTCTGTGTCCGTATGTGTACATACGCTTATCAAAGCCCTTAGGTGGTTTATTACCTGGATGAGCTTCACCGTCTGTATTGATACGAAGTACATTTCCACCTAAAAGAGTTGGAGATTGTGGAACTACACCTCTGTGACGATCGCCAGTTGTTGCCCAAAGATAACCGTCAGGTCCAAAACGTAATCTATTACCATTGTGTGCACCTGGACCTCCAAATGGGTGGTCAGATTCAAATGGCTTGTACTGAATATCTTTAACTATGTCAGTACGGTTAGATACACTTTTCATATCTTTACTAACTTCAAATCTCATGATGATGTTTCCATCACATTTTTCAAAGTTAGTTTTGCAACCACTACCGTGATATTTGTTTGAAGTAGAGGCAACATACACTCTACGATTTTTCTTGAAATTTGGGTCTAAAGCAACACCCATCATTCCAGCTTGACCAGAACAAAAAAGATCACCATTGGCACTAGCGTAACCCTTAGCATCTTTCATTCCAACTAACTTATTCACTGCACCAGATGCTGTTTTTACTGAAAGACCTTTACATTTTTCAGTTACAAACATATCACCAGCACTAGTGAATGCCATATCCCATGGGTTTTCAAGACCATTCATTACTGACATCGCACTAATGTTTGGAGTACCCATAGTATCAGCGTGGCTTGGCGAAGCCATCAAAGCTGCAGTCGCGACCACAGCAGCTGATAAAAATTTAGATTTATAGTTCATATAAATAATTTCCTTTCTAAAATTTTTATTTATATATTATTTAACAGG
>MDTB01000044.1_pt1 | contig 25920 bp, 24 predicted proteins | sample 811161 | NCBI WGS metagenome assembly MDTB01 (sample SAMN05326650, study PRJNA326480) | marine metagenome | isolation source: seawater | place: Mediterranean Sea | collected 2009 | reverse complement strand
TTAATTATAGAGGGTCTTAGTTTAGCAAGAACTCAAAGGGAAGAATTTAATTCTATTATCTCTAATAATAATGGAGATATTGATGCTCTTCTTTCAAGCTTAAAAGAATTTAATAATAAATAAGAATTTGGTGGGCCCGCCAGGACTCGAACCTGGGACCAATACATTATGAGTGTACTGCTCTAACCAACTGAGCTACAGGCCCTCATTCAAAAAACTTTTTACATTAATAAAAAAATTAATCAACAAATTTTATAGCATTTCCAGTTAAACAAGAAAAAAATAGTATCAAAGTATTTACATTGTTTAGATTTACATTGGAATCATTTTTGCAAGTCTTGTCTATTTTAATTAAATTAAATATTTTTTTTCTATTACCGTACTTTTGTTCCGATAATGAAGACATATCCCAGTTGTGGTCTGCTTGAAAGACAACTGACGCCTTTGGATCATGTATATTTAAATAATTAATCATTTCTCTTATCTTTTTCAAATTACATAAATATGCATTTTTATAACCGTCAAAATTAAATTTGTCTGGATATTTGCTAGTATATTCACAATTACTTTTCGTCATGTAGGGCCAATGGGGAGATAAGTGATGAACAAAATAAAAGGTTGGTTTATATTTTAAATCAGAATTATTTTTTAGATATTTTAATAAACGACCTATCCCATCATTATTCTCATACAAAAGTGATCGATTAAGGTCATAATTTGTTAAAATTCCAATTTTCATTACAGCATCTATTAACGGAGATTTTTTAAAAAAACTTATATATAGTTCTGGATTAAATAATGTGCTTTTTTTTTCTATACAATATTTTAAATTAACCGACGCGCAATAAGCATATATATTACCTATCCATTTAATTTCATATCCCAAATTTTTTAAATTCACAATTAATTTTGGATTAACATTCGGTTTGAATACCGAAGGATAAAAATGATTATATTTTTTTTTATTTTCTTTATCAAATATTTTATCCATATGAAATAAAGCTGATAAATTATTTCTCGTAGAAGTATAAAAGTTTTCAGTATCGTTTAAATATTTATAATTTTTTGAATATGCAAATTTAAGAAAATTTATTTGATCTAAATTATAAAAACTATCAAAATCTTCGATTGGTTGCATTCCATCTAAAATAAAAAAATATACGTTTTCTTTTTTTTTACTTAATTGATCTTTAAAAACTATTTTATTATCCAAATTTGTATAATTAGTTGAATTGTTAAATTTTATCAATGTAGAAATTTGGAATAAAATTGAAAAAAAATACAAACTGAAAAAAATAATTAAAAAACGTTTGATAAAAAAGTTGTTGTTAAGCACTAAGAGAAAAATGGAAATTGATATTAATATTAATAAAAATAAACTAATTTCTGCATTAAGAAAAAAAAGGCTATCAACACCTAAATTTTTAAAAATATTTAAGAGAAAAAACTTAAGTGAATTATGTTGAAATAATAATACATATATACTCGAGACAACTAAAAATGAATCTACATAATCGATTTTTGGCTTCCTTAACATAAATTTTAATAAAAATGATGTAATTGTTAAAAAAGATAAAATCGCAAAATTTAAGAATAAGAAGCTCTTTTCATAAATAAAGTCTAATTGGTTTATGTTCGTTTTAATGAATTCAAGAAAAGGAATTTGTGTTGAAACAATAAAAAAATAAATAAATGAACTTTTTTTATTAAAAATCAAATATTTAATCATTTGGATTTTAATATCATTTTGAGTTATAAAATAAAAGTATGAATAAAAAAATACTGCTTTTAGTAATAATATTTAAAATAATATTTATAAATAATGCATATGCGTATTTAGACCCTGGTTCAGGCAGTATAATCTTACAAGCAATATTAGGTTTTATAGCTGCAGGAATTGCATCTGTGTCTTTTTATTGGACAAAATTTAAAAATTTTTTGTCCAAAATGTTCAAGAAAAATAAAAAAAAAGCAATTGAATAAAATTTATTTTGAAAGAGGATCTTTTAGAGATCCAACGGGGAATATTTTTTACGATGACGGTCGAGTTTATAGATTAATAAACAATTTTGGATTAAATCAATATAATTCATTAAAAAATTCTAACATAATACAAGAATCAATTGATAGAAATTTTCTGATTCCATCCAAGGAAGTTGAATTAAAAAATTTAACAAATGATATTTTCAAAGATAAAATAATAATTGAACATCAAAAAATTAATTATATTTCGTATCCTTACGAATGGTCTTTCGATCAGCTTAAAGATGCAGCAATTCATCATTTAAATTTTCACGAATTTTTATTACAAAACAATTTTACTTTAACTGATGCAAGTGCATATAATATTCAATTCTCCGGAACAAAGATTTACTTTATAGATTTACTCTCTTTAAAGAAATATGAAGAAGGCGACTATTGGGTTGCTCATAAACAATTTTGTGAAAACTTTTTAAATCCTTTAATTTTAAAATCAAAAAGAAACGTTGATTTTAACAATTGGTTTAGAGGTAATCTAGAAGGTATAAAAACTAAAGATCTGAGCTCTGTATTAAGTTTTAAGGATAAATTTTCTCTTAACATGTTAACGCATGTTGTATTGCTTAATTATTTTGATCAAAGAGTTTTAGGTAAGAAAAAAATGGATCTAAATAAAATAAAAAATAAAAGATTATCAAAAAAAGCATTTTTATTAATTTTAAGAAACTTGAAAAAATTTATTATAAAATTAAAATTAAAAAAAAGTAAAACAGTTTGGGATGATTATTCTAAAGTAAACACATACGATATAAAAGAGGAAGAACTTAAAAAAAAAATAGTGAGTGATTTTGCTGGAAAATATAAATTTAATTCACTTTTAGATTTAGGATGTAACAACGGAACTTATTCTAAGATTTGCTTAAATAGTGGATGTAACCAAGTGATTGGCTTCGATTACGATCTTAATACAGTTAATGAAGGATACTTAAATGCTAAAAAAAATAACTTAAATTTTTTACCACTATATTTTGATGCTAGCAACCCTAGCTCTGATTTGGGCTGGTATCAAAATGAAAGAAAGGGTTTTTTAAAGCGACTTAATTTTTCAGGTATGATTTCTTTAGCTTTTGAGCACCATATTGCAATTGCTAAAAATGTACCGCTTGATCAAACAATAAAATGGCTGACAGAAACAGCTCCTCAAGGATTGATAGAGTTTGTGCCAAAAGATGACGAAACTATAAAAAAAATGCTTTTATTTAAAGGTGACATATTTAAGGATTACAATGAAGAAAATTTCAAAAAAATATTGGAAAAAAATGCAAAAATTATATCAACTAATACAATTAGTAAGAGTGGAAGAAAAATTTTTGAGTACAAAAGATAATAATCATTTTTAATAATTTAATGGTGGGCCGTGTTGGTTACGCTCCAACTACCCCTGCAATGTCAATGCAGTACTCTACTATTGAGCTAACGGCCCATATTCTAAAAATTACTATTTTTAATTTTTTTTTCTATAAAAAAAATGTTTGTATTTTTATTCACAGCGTACAGCAATGATAAATTTATAATAAAAAAAGTAATATTAAAATCACTGAAAAAGGATCCACTAGGTATAAATGGTAAAAAAACAGTTAATAAATGAATAAATGCGCCTATTTGAACATAATTTTGAGATAAAATTATTTTCTTAAAATTTTTTAAAATTATGTAAAAAAATAAGGACAACAAAATACAAGTTCCTAATAAACCATGTTCAGATAAAAATTCGAAATATATCTGGTGAGGGTGAGTTGAACAAAGATAATTATTTTTTTTAATTTTTTCTAAAGAACTTTTACAAGTTTCAATTCTATAATTTTTATTTCCAACACCTAGAACTGGAGAGTTTTTAAATACATTAAATCCTGATTTATATAGTTTATAATATAAATTTTGTTTTATATTTTTTGAGTCTTTTGCTGTAAAGTAATAATAAACTTGATTCACATATCTATTTTTTAGATAAGTTGAATTGGATATAGCCAAAATTGTTAAACCAACTAAAATTGATAAAATAAATACCTTGGTTTTTAATTTTAATACATCAATAATTGCAAGAAGTAATAAAATTCCAATTAAAGCTTTGATTGTATTAGATCTTTCACCAGTGAATACAATCGAAAGTAAAAAACAAAAAATTAAAATGAAAAATAAAAAGTTTACTTTACCTTTTTTATTAAAAATTGTTAAAAAATATCCGCTAATTAAAAAAATAAAACCACAAAGAAAAGCGCCTGCAACAGCCTCGTCTTTAAAAAAACTCTGTATTCTTAATCCATTTGGTTGCTTAATACCATTAATTTCAGAGGCGCCCCAACCAAAAATATTAGTACCTGTAAATCTTTCAAGATAAACATCCAAAACAAATACAAAAAAAACTATCGCCCAAATATTAAATAATTTTGAATTTTTATTAAAAATATAAAAAAAATAATTAATTGCTATGAAAATTAATATTAATCTTATAAAACCCAAGTTTCTACTTAAGCCAATCTCATAATTTATTGAAAATAATGTATTAATTACTAAATATGCATAAATAAAAAGAAATGCTCTTATAGTTCTATTTTTAAGTAAAAATTTATAATGGGCTTCTTTGAAAAAAAATATCAGGTAGATTAAGATTATTGATAAAGTATTTATAAGAGATATTGATGAACCTATTATGATTGATAAGGGATACATAGAGAATAAAATAAAAAAAATTTTATTTTTATCTATAATCATAAAATTAAAAGCTTGAATTTTTCTCAATTACGTCTCTCAAGCATAGATAATGCCTAAACATTGTAAATTTAATTGAGTTTTTTTTTGCTAATACTTTCCTCTTCAAAATATTTTTTTTTTCTAATTTTTTATACTCACTAAGTTTTTTATATAGTTCATTTTTGACGTTACTTTTAAAAATTAATCCTGCGGCACCGTTTAACAAAAATTCTTTGGGCCCATTTTTACAATCACTAGCAATTATTACAGAATTGCACAGTGCAGACTCTATCATAACAAATCCGGGGTCCTCCCATAATGATGATAATATAAAAGCTTTGGATTTTAACATATATTTATATATGTTTTCTGTATAACCAAGTAAATTGATATTATTGGATAAATTATTGTTATTAATTTCATATAAAATTTTTTTTTTTAATTCTCCTTCACCAAATATTAACAACTTTTCATTTGGATGAATTTTTAAAAATTTTTTAAATTCTTTTATTAAATAAATAAAATTTTTTTGCTTTGTTAAACGACCTACAGCAATAAAAAAATTGTCTTCTTTTTTCTTTAATAATTCCAGGTTTTTATCATTTTTTTTATTTACAAATTCTTTGATATTTATAACTGGGTCTGAAAGTCTTATAAGTTTGTCTTTATCAAATATCTTGTTTTCTATAAGACTGATTTTAAGATCTTCTGTGGGACAGGTAATTTTAAATATTTTTTTTTCTGAAATAGACCATAATTTTTTTCTTAAAAAGTGAAGTCTTGGAAATCCAGAGATCCTTAATATCATTTTAGTTTTTGTATTTATAAAATTCAATATAATTAATGGTAATGAAGTAATTAAATGCATTATGAAGTAGTTTGGTTTCTTTTTTTTTACAAACAATATTAAAGGGAAAATTGAAATTAGAACGATGATTAAATTAGATATTCTTGATCTTATAAATCCAAATTTAGGTAAAAAATTAAAATAATCAAAAGTTAAGTTTTCTACGGTAACCTTATTCTCTGAAAGATAATTTTTGTATCTAGTCCATTCACCGCATACGTTAATTATTTTGACATCATACAGGTTAGAGTATTTAGCTATTGAGATTGCTGAATTCATAGTTGCTTTAACGGTAGCTACTTTAGATAAGCATGGAGACCAATAATAAATAGTTTTTTTCATTAATAAATTAATCCGTCTATCAATTTTTGAGCTCTTTTTTTGTAAGTATAATTTTTTGATAACATAAAAGCATTTTTTTTTAAGATATTAATCATTTTTAAGTTTTTATTTATATCTTTTATAACTTTAATCCATCTATTGTGTACCAAATTTAAAACGATACAATGTTTGTTGTTTTTTATTATTTCATTGAAAACTTTTAAATTACTTATAATAATAAATTTTCCAGAAGCCAAATAATCAAATAGCTTTAATGGGGAGGTATATTTGGCAATGTTTCCAATGCCACCTAATGATCTTAAAGTCTGATTGTTAGAAGGCATAACTAAAACATCCATTTTTTTTAAATGATCTTTTATTTTTTTATAAGAAACGTATTTATATAAATGTAAATTTTTATTAATAAAGTTTTTTTTCAAAGAATTAATTTGGTTTCTGTCTCCACCATATATAAAATAATCATTTATTTTGTCAATTTTTGAAAGCTCAATCAAAAAATTTGGTCCTTTACTTTTATCCAGGCTACCAAAATAACCAATATTATATTTTTTTTTGTATTTAAGTTTAGTGAATTTCATTTTCAAAGATGATGCACTTGGCACTACATGAATTTTCTTTTTAAAAACTTTTAACTCTTTTATAAGAAATTTTTTGACAGATTTAGTTATTGCAATAATTTTTACTATATTTTTTGAATTTAAAATATCAAAATTATTATAGATAAATTTTACAAATTTTCCTTCATTTGAAAGGTCATGGTGTAATTCAATAATTACATTTTTATTAAGTATATTTAGAATAATCAAAGTAAACAAGTTACGCGTAATGAAAAGGTCAGGCTTTAATGATATTGATTTAATTACTGAAAATAATGAAAATAAAAAATAATTAATACCTCTAGGAAATTTTTTAAAGAAATTTAATTTTATTCTTATTGGAGTAAATTTTAGATCATAATATTTTTTGATATTTGAATTAAATCCTGTTTTTGGAGTTATAATAAATACTTTGTGCTTTAGTTGAGTTAAACCTTCACAAGTTTTAATCATTTGTAAACTACTTGGATTATGAGAAGGAATAGATGAATTAAATAAATAACAAATGCGCATTTAATTTATGAAATATTTTAATTTTCAAATTATAATATATTAAAGAATTAATCTTTTATATAAATATATAATGAAATTTTCAGAAATTATAATTTTTTTCCCTTCTATTGAAAAGGGTGGAGCAGACAAAAATTTATTTATGATATCTGACTTCTTAGCAAAAAAAATAGGCAATGTAAGCATTTTGACTTGTTCAAAAAAATATAGATTTAAATTTAAAAATACAAAATATATTGGACCTAAATCAAATATTTGTGAAAATTTTGGTAGAGGACTAAAAACGGTATTTGCTATTTATTACCTTATAAAGACTATTTTGATAAAAAAAAAAAATTATAGTATTAAGTTTTCAATCTAATATTTTTTCAATTATACTATGTAAAATTTTCTCAATTAAAATTATTACTAGATCTAATAGCTTTCCTAATGATTGGACAAGAAGTTTTTTAAAAAAAACGATTTTTAAATTAGTTTATAATTTTGCAGATTTAATTATAGTAAACAGTATTGAAGTAAAAAAAAAGTTCAAAAAATTCTATAACGTAAAGTCAATTCATATATACAATCCAGTGTATAAATCAAAAATTTTATCATTATCTAATCTTAAAGTTAAAAATTTATACAAATTTAAAGATTCTCTAAAAATAATAATGGTTGGTAGATTGTCTAAAGAAAAGGATCATGAAACATTTTTAAAATCATTAAAAATCTTATCTAATAAAATTAAAATTGAGTCAATAATTATGGGAAGTGGCAATCAAAAAGAGAATATTAAAAATATTATTCGCAAATACAATTTACAGAGTAAAATTAAGATTGTTAATTTTAAAAGTAATCCTTATCCTTATATAAAAAATTCAGATATTTTAGTATTAAGCTCTCTTCATGAGGGTCTGCCTAATGTTTTAATTGAAGCAGCGGTTTTAAAAACTTTTATAATTTCAAGTAATTGTGAAACTGGACCTAGGGAAATATTATTAAATGGTAGGGCTGGTGCATTATTTAGAGTTAGGGATTCTCAACAACTTGCAAATAAAATTTTATATTTCAAAAATAAAAGAAAACAGTGTAGAGGAATGATGCAGTTAGGTTTTAAGAATTTAGATAGATTCGATTATAACAAAAATTTAACTAAATATTATGAAAAAATTAAATTTTTTTTAAACAATTAAAAACTTGTAGACGTGAAAATTTTAAAACACAGTTTTGTGAAACTATAAAAATTTAGCTTAAAATCAAGTTCTTAACTTATATTAAATAATTTTCTTTATACCAATCGATAGTTTTATCTAAAGCAATCTCTAATTTTTCAAATTTTTTAAATTTAGTAATTTTTAATATCTTTGAATTACTACCGTGAGTTTTCAATATATCTGCTTTTTGCAATGGTATTTTTCTAATATGGGGTTTAATATTTTTTTTATTCATTAATTTAATAATTTTATCTAGTTTTATAGGTTTATTAGAACAAATATTTAAAACATCTGAACTTTTAAGTTTTTTGTGTTTTTTTAATAATAAATATAATATTTTTACTACATCTCCAATATATGTGAAATCTCTTGTATGTTTACCAAAATTATTTAAATGAAAAACTTTTTTTTTAAAATGCGAGCTAATATATTTCATCATCATCATATCTGGCCTGCCCCATTCTCCGAATACTGTAAAGAACCTCAGACCTGTACATTTTAAATTATAATATCTATTAAATATTTGACTTACTTCCTCGTTTACTTTTTTTGATAAACCATAAATATTTTTAGGATTAATGTTTTCACTTTCTTTTAGAGGAAAGCTGTTATTTTCACCATATACAGAACTTGAAGAAGCATAGAACAGTCTTTTCACATTATGTTTTTTTGCATTTTCTAATATATTATAAAAACCTACAATATTTGTATCAATATATTTTCTAGGATGATCTATTGAATATCTAACACCTGCTTGTGCTGCTAGATTTAATACAAAGTCAAATTTATGATTTTTAAAGATTTTATCGAGTTTTTTCCGCTCGTTAATATCAATTTTATAAAATTTAAATTTTCTAAATTTTCTCAAAATTTTTAATCTCTTTTTTTTTAAGTTGATATCGTAATAATTATTTATATTGTCTATACCAAAAACATTATGGGCTGCTGTTTTTGACAATATATATTTACAGAAATTAAATCCTATAAATCCTGCTGCGCCAGTAACTAGTATTTTCATTTTATTTAATATTCCTTTAAAATATTTATTAATAGAATGTTAGATAAAGTAATTTCACTTGATTGCTGAAGCATAAACCGACTCTCTCTTTCTTTTTTTTTTATCAATATTCGAATCAAAGTTTCTAAGCTCAACATTTTTGAAAGGTGATAATTTTAAAGTATTTATTAAATTTTCTTCATCAAACATATAATGATGTAGACCGTTTAAATAAGCGATATAATTAATTTGATCTATCCAGGATCCAGTTTTAACTATAGCAGGTTCAAACATTTCAGATTCTTGTTTAAATGTTTCTTTATTTAAATAAGCATCAATATAAAAACGTGCATTAGGCACACATACTGAAAGTTCTCCACCAACTTTAAGCACACGATAGCATTCGTTGATAAATTTTTTAAGTTCTTTGAAAGGCACATGTTCAAACATGTGCGACGTATAAATTTTATCTACAGAATGTTCTTTTACTGGAATACCTTTTCTTAAATCACAATTAATATCGGCACCATATAAATCTACATTTATCCAATTATTTTTTCCCTTTGTGGGACCAGAGCCTAAATTTAGAAAAATTTCTTTCTTTGATCTAATTGATTTCCATTTGTAAGAGGATAGACAGTGTAAAATAAAAAAATAAAAATTTTTTGCCAGATTATATAATAATGGGTATTTTTTAAATTTTATTAAAAATTGTTGATTCATAAAAATTTAATTTATTTATATTTCAATTTAATAATTTTTTTTACTCTTTTTTCCCAAGTATATCTTTTAGCGGTTTTAATAGAGTTTTTTCTAATATAACTAAGATCATGTTTATTATTCAAAATTGAATTAATAGAATTTTCCCAATCATTTACATCGAAACCATTCGTAAATACACAATTATAATTATGTTTCAAAATTTCGCATATGCCATCACGTTTAGATGAAACTATAATTTTTCCAGATGCTAAATAGTCGAACATTTTTAGTGGGGAATTATAATCAGATATATTTACACTCTTGGATCGGCCGTATTGGACTTCTGCACTTGGTAGTAATAAAATGTCTGATAACTTTAATTTTTTGGGTACCTCTCTATATTCAATGTGTCCGTGAAATTTTAAATTTGGAAATTTAGGATAATTCAGATCAAGAGGGTCACCAAATATATTGAAATTTAATTTTTTAAATCTTGGTGCTAACTTACATATCATTTCAACACCCTTGCCTTTATGAAAGCTTCCGACATATGCAACATTTTTTATTTTTTGTTTTTCTCTAGTGTTTGTTAAGACAAAATTTTTTATATCAACTGCATCATGTAAGACTATAGATTTTTTTTTGTCTACGATAATAAATTTTTTTCTTAAGGCTTTCGAAATAAATATTATCTTTTTTATCCATTTTGAGTTTATAAAATTTAGTTTTATCATTAATAATTCTGTTAATCCTCTTAATTCACTATGAATTTCTAGTACGTGATTAATTTTAGATAAGCAAAGAAAAAAGCTTGATAAAAAACTTCTAGTTATTATTAAATCTTGATCATTATTAGATAATTTTTTACAAACAGCATAACCGAAATATAATCTTAAAAGAAAGTTACTTAATTTTTTATTTATAGTAGATTTTAATAAAAACTCATTTTTAGATGTAAGCATAAATTTTTTTTTTAAAGTTTTATAATCAATTTTATTTTTTGGTAATAAAAGAGTTAGCTTACTTTTTTTTGACAATGCATCACACATTTTTAAAACATGCACTGTGTATGCACTTTTGTTTGTTAAAGATGTTTCTGCAATATATGTTACTTTCATATTAACCAAAAATATTTAAAACAATCTTTTTACTTGAAAGTTTTTTAATCATATATACAATTTTTTTATGTTTTGTGATTGGAATATAAACATCATAATTTTTAAAATCTTTTAAAGAATTATAGATTTTCATTTTTTTTGATGTTATGTCATCTATCAAAGGATCATACCCAAAAATTTTGAATTTTTTCTTCTTAAATTTGTTAAATATATTTAATGCAAGAGAATTTCTTAGATCTGCAACGTTTTCCTTGTATGTTAATCCGCAAAATAAAATTTTTTTATTTTTGTGCTTATTAATCTTTTTAGATATTTCTTTGTATATAAAATTTTGCATTTCATCATTAATATATCTTCCTGCTAAAGTTATTTTACTTTTAAACTTGTATTTTTTACTGACATGAGAAAAATAGTAAGGATCTACTGGCAGGCAATGTCCACCGACTAATCCTGGTTTAAATTTAATGAAATTCCACTTAGTAGATGCTAGTTCCATAACCTTATTAAAATCTATTTTCATTTTTTTGCAAACAAGATAAATTTCATTTATTAAGCCAATATTTACATCTCTTTGAATATTTTCAATAACTTTTGCTGTTTCTGCCTCTCTTATTTTTTTTGTAAAAATTATTTTTTTTCCTAAATATGAGTACAATTTTATTATTTCCTTCTTTTTAAAGTAATATGGATATGCAAGTATTTTATTAATCATTTTTAAACCGTGGCTCTTATCACCTGGATTTACTCTCTCAGGGCTATATCCCACAAAAAAATCTTTTCCATTTTTTAATTTAGATTTTTTTTCTAATAAAGATTTACAAAAATTATCAGTTACACCTGGATATACGGTTGACTCAAAAATTATTATATCTTCCTTTTTAATTATTTGAGAAAGTTTCATGCATACATCTTTTAGATGTGAGAGATTAGGATTTTTATTTTTATAAATAGGTGTAGGGACAGTAATGATATATAGATTACGTGATTTCAAATCTAGTATTTTATTAGTTAATAAATTTTTTAGTACATGTAATTTCTTTCTATTAATTTCATTAAAATCATCTTTTGCATTAATTAAATTTCTAATTCGATTCTTGTTGATATCGTAACCTAAAACATCATATTTTTTTTGTAATCTTAGTAAAATCGGGAGCCCGACATAACCCAAACCAACTACACATGGCCTTAAAAAATTCAAATTATTTTTTGACATATTTTATTTTAATTGGGTTTGCAAATTTAATGTTTTTAAGAGATTTTTTTCCAATTAAAAAGTTATAATATTTGGGGCCTAATCCTAAATTGGGTCTAATAATTTTAATATTTGATTTACTAAATTTTTCTCCTTTTTTGATGTCTTTACAAGCGTAGATAGATCTTCTAAATTGTAAACTTGGTTTTTCATTTTTGGTTGGTCCATAAAAAACTCTACCTCTATTATGAAATGCATTGTGAATTTCTTTTTTTAATAACGACAACTGATTTACGGGTAAAGAAAATTTTGAATCTATTCCGATATTTTTATTTAAACATACATGTTTTTCAATGAATGATGCCCCATTATGAATTGCTCCTACAGAGGCTGAAAAACCTATCGAATGATCAGAATAGCCAATTTCGCAATTAAATCTTTTTCTCATATCTGTAATTGTGCTCAAATTTAAATCTAAATTTCTTGCAGGATATGAGCTAGTACATTTTAATAATGCAAATTTTTTGCAATTATTTTTTCTAAGGAAACTAACTAACTCGTTAATTTCTTTTAAAGAGCATAAACCTGTTGAAATTAAAATTGGTTTTTTAGTTTTTATTACTTTTTGGATTAACGGAAAATGTAAGCATTCAAAAGATGCAATTTTATATGCAGGAACTTTAAGTTTTTCTAAAAACTCTATATCCCTTTCATGAAATATTGAAGTAAAACAATCTACATTATTCTTCCTCGCTTCTCGAAATAATTTATAATGCCATTCTTTTTTTGTAGAGCCTTTTTTATAAAGGTTAAAGAGATTTTTATGTTTCCACAAACTCTCTTTATTTTTTATGAAAAATTCAGGTCTTGATGAGTTTAAAGTCAAATTTTCTGCTTGATAAGTTTGTAATTTTATAAGATCGGAACCTTGTGTGGTGGCTTTTTTGATTAATTTAATTGCTAAATTTAAATTACCATCATGGTTGCCAGAAATCTCAGATATTAAGACTGGTTTATTACCGATTTGTAAGTTTAATTTCCCAATTTTCATATATTTTAAATTGTTCTATATAATTAAATTTTTTTTAAATAAAAAATTTTCTGCAAAATTAAAATTTTTTTTGAATAATATTAAATTATCTTTATTTAAATAGATATTTCTCTCTGCTATTTTGTTAGTGGACTTTTTATAAATTTTTTTAAAATTTGAAAAGTTTAAGTTTGGTTTGCAGCCAATCCACAAACATATATTGCAATAATCATTGTATTTGAATTCATCGATATTTATGAATTTAACTTTATTTTTAGGTATTTTTTTACTTTGAGATATCAGACTTTTATATATGTAATTCCAGAACCATTTGATTTTTACTATCTGTGGCATCTTATTCCATTTAACGAAATCTTTGTGGTGAGGCACAAGCCTGCTAAAATTATGATGAAAATACAATCTTGATGTTGTGTGACAAGCAATATTTTTATTTTTACTATAGTTATTTAAATCTGAATTATTATACCAACCTTTTTTCATCAGTGATTTACATGTTTTCAATGGGTCTCTGTATAAAATTATGACTTTGCTGTTCAAGGATTTGGTTATTTCATAAATATTTAAAGATAGGTATGAACTTGATTCTAAATATATTTTTTTTTTATTTTAATTTTTCTAAAACTCTCAATTAAAAATTTAAAATCTAATTTTAGATTGTTATATTTTGCAAATTGATAAAAAGACGTAACTAAATTATTTCTCTCATGGAAAGCGTCTATTAAATTATTATTTTTGAATAATTCCTTGAAATATAATGTCCCACATCTACCAGAACCAACAACAAATATAAATTTTTTTGGTTTTGATAATCTATGTTTATATAAATTTTTAAATAGCATTTTAAATTAAAATAATGTTGTCAGATAAAATTATTAATTTTACTTTGTTTACTAATTTAAGAGTAATAAATACCATATTAATCAAATTTTGCTTATAAAAAAACATCTGTCTGAAATTTTTTTCACACTCAATCTTGAACTTAATTTTAAAATTGTTTGTATTTTCTTAACTTTATTAGAAACAATCATTTCATTTAAATCTTCAAATTTATTATCTTGGTATAATAATTTGAATGGTTTTAATAATTTTAAAATTATTCTTTTAAAATTATTTATTAATGTTTTTTTAGAAAGTTCGAATTTAATTTTTCTTAAATCAAGTTTGTCGTTAATTGAGAAATTTGAGATTTTTTTCCACTCATCTACTATAATTTCTGAAGAATATTTAGAATTTGGTTTATAAACTTTATTGTCAAAAAGATTTTTTTTTTGTTCATGATTTAAACTTTTATAATTATCATTAATTATTTTATTAATTAAATCACATAAATCGTCAACTTTTTTTACTCTTTCACTTAATCTATTGGCAGGTTCCCCGTAGTCAGAGGTACACTCAATTGGCTCATAGCTTATAGTAGGTATTTTATAAAAAAATGAGTGAAAAGCTGATGTACAAGAATTATGTATAAGAAGCTTTGAGTTTACCAATTGTTCATTGATATTTCCATCTTTAGAAATTTTTACATTTTTGAACTTTGAAAAAAGTTTATACCATGTTTCCATTCTCTCAAGAGGATGGGGTCTTAAATAAAAATTCTCATTTGGAAATCTTTTAATAACTATATTTAACATTTCAATAAATTTTGGAAATTTTTTTTCCATATCATTAATTATTTTCATTATTCCTTTTTTATATTTTTCACTTCTTGAAAAATATCCTTGTTTTTCTAAATCTGACATTATTTTTGATTTGTGAACAAACCCATTTACTAAGTTAAAATTTCCTGAGATGGTTATATACTTTTTTTTATCATAAGAAGGATTCCAATAATTGTTAAATTCTTCTCTCATCATATCAAACCTATGTGATCCAGATAAAACTAATTTATCTTCGGAATGATCAAATAAAGTAGTCAATGTTGAATAGTCATTTTTTCCCCAACAAAATATTTTATCTGCATCTTTAAAATCTTCCTGTGTAAACCTTGCTTTAGAAAAAGGGACTAGATCATTAAGAATTAATCCAGCTTCTTCGTCAATACTTGAGATTTTAATTTTTTTTTTTTTTAAAGACTCATGAAGTTTTTTTTTTTTCATTCCGTGGACTAAACTTTTAGTATGAAATATACCTTTTTTTAAAAGTTTCTTATCATTAAGAAATTTTATTGTTTCTGAGTTTGTAATCATAACATTAAAATCTCTATTTGCAGCAATACATGCAAGAAGTAAATTTGAATCTAATTCTCTTTTCGTAATTTCTGTTAAAATATAAATATTCATAAAATTTATATTTTTTTCATCATTTTTAATTTTTTTTTGTTAATTAGCAGTATCTTAAATCCAGATTTGATAAATAGATTTACAGAGGGTATGTTTTTTATATCAATTTCAGCAATCAATATCTTATTTTTTTTTACATATCTTGATAAACTGCTTAACGCTTTAAAAGCAATATTAAATTTCCTAAAGTGTTTAACTACACATATCGATACGTAATAAAATTTTTGTTTTTTTTCTAACCTCAGATATCCTGTATTTTTGTTTCTATAGACGATTACAAAAAAAAAATTATTTTTTTTTTTGTAATTTAACTCATACCATCTTTCATGATTTTTACGGGGTATTTTATTTTTATTTATTGAATACTTCCTCGTATCAGAATGGTTTCTTAATATGAAAAATAATTGTTTATCTGAAATTTTAGCTCTTCTTAAAATCATAAAAGTAGATTTAATTTTTTGTAATTTTTGCTAACAATTGTGATATTTTTTTGTCTTGACTATTTATATCTCTAAGAATTTTTTTGGATTGATTGGGAGCATATTTAATTGAAATCCTTAGTAAATTCATCCAATTAATATTATTTTTTTTTCTAGCTAAAGCAATCTTAGTAATAATTTTATTGTAATTTTTTTTCATAATTTTGAATTATTTTTTTTAATTGATTTATATACATGAAATCAGAATTTAAATTACTTGAATATTCAAAACCATCTTTTACCTTTTTAGCTTTAAATTTTTTTAAATAATATTTCTTAATCGATTTACTGTTAGTGCCTAATATTGCATAAGAATTCTTCATTTCTATTGTGTTGTAACTATCACTTTTTGATATCATCTGCTCGTGAATTTTCTCACCTGGTCTAATGCCTATTATTTCAATCTTCTTTTTTGGGCTCATTGCTTTAGCTAAATCTATTATTTTAAAGCTCTTTAACTTAGGAATTAAAATTTCACCACCATACGAGTTTTGTAGAGCCCAAAATACAATCGAAACACCCTCTTCTAAACTAATGTTAAATCTTGTCATATTTTTATCTGTGATAGGAAAACTCTTTTCCTTTATCAAGCTTTTAAATAATGGGAACACAGATCCTCTGCTCCCAAAAACATTGCCATATCTTACTACAGAAAATTTAATTTTTCTTTTGCCTTTTATGTTATTCGCAGAAATGAAAAGTTTATCTGAACAAAGTTTTGTTGCGCCATAAAGATTTATAGGTGCACAAGCTTTATCAGTAGATAATGCCACAACTTTTTTTACATTATTTGCTAACGCAGCCTTGATTACATTTTGAGAACCAATAATATTAGTTTGGATAGCCTCAAAGGGATTGTATTCAGTTGACGGCACCTGTTTTAAAGCTGCCGCATGAACAATATTTTCAATACCCTCTGAAGCTGTTAAAATTCTTTCGTAGTCTCTTATGTCACCAATGTAGAATCTTATGAAGGGATATTTTGAATGAGGATATTTTGCAGACATTATAGATTGCTTGAGTTCATCCCTGCTAAAAATAACTAATTTAGAAATTTTTTTTTTTGATTTTATCAAGTTTTCTACAAAAGCATTTCCGAAACTTCCTGTCCCACCAGTTATTAAATAAGAGTTTTTTGACATAATTTTAAATTAAATTGAATATATTTTTAGTTATTAAATCAATTTCCCTTTTTTTTAAATTTGGATATATTGGTAGCGACACTGTTTTTTTATAAAAATTATATGCATTATTAAAACTTTTAGGGTTCAATTTATATTTTTTTTTATAGTATGGTTGCATAAATATTGGTATATAATGCACTTGTAATTTAATTCTTCTTTTATACATTTTTTTAAAAAAATCATCTTTATTTATTTTTAATTTGTTAAAGTCTATTTGTAGAGGATATAAATGGTAAGAATGATATACGTTTTTTTTTTCAATTGGAGTTACTAAATTAATTTTATCTTTAAAAAAAAAATTATAAATCTTAGCTATGTTTCTCCTTAATTTAACAAATTTATCAATTTTTCTTAATTGAGATAAGCCTAAAACACTATGAATATCGCTTAATCTAAAATTATGACCAGGCTCATTAATTTCATAAAACCACAATGGTTTATTAAGATTTTTTTTCATAGAATGACTTCTTAAAAGTTTTAACTGATTATCAATAACTTTATTATTTGATAGAATTGATCCTCCCTCACCTGAAGTAATAGTTTTTACAGGGTGAAAACTTTGTGTTAGAAAGTCAGCATACTTACACGCATATCCTATATCATTGTTTAACATTGATCCCATGGCATGACATCCGTCATTTATGAGATAAAAATTATATTTATTTGCTAAATATCTCAAACTTTCCCAATCACAAGGGTGGCCAGCATAATCGACACCTATTAATGCTTTAATTTTTACTCTATTTTTTTTTTTCAGAAAAAACTCTACTTTATTAGGATCAATCGTAGAAGTTTTTTCATCTATATCTATAAATTGGGTGTTTGCATTACTAAGTTCGATGCAATTTGAAGTTGCTAAGAATGAAATAGGCGTTGTAATAACAGTGTCTCCTTTTTTCCACTTCAAAGCTTTTCCAATTAAATAGAGGGCAGATGACCCATTAGAAACAACTGTGCAAAATTTAGATTTAAATTTTTTTGCTAGTGCATGTTCAAATTTTTGTACAAAGGGTCCTTGGGTAAGAAACGAACTTTTTAGAACTTTTGAAACATTTCTTATATCTTCTTCAAATATTGTGTGACGACCATAATTTATAATTTTTTTCATTATATATAAATACTATTTACTTTAGATATTTTATTTTTTTTTAAATATTCAATCACATCTTTTAAGCTAAAATATTTATTTTTCCTATATAAAGTGTCAAAAATATTTTTTATTAAAATATAATCTTCAATATAATCTAGTGTAAGCCTATAATTCTTAAATAAATTTTTAAAATTTATACGTAAAATGCGGAATTTTTTGAAATTTTTTTTTATATACGGAGTTACGTGTTCTTTATCATATTTTGTTTTTGCATTTTTGGCGCTTTTTTTCAGTGTACTAAAATCAAAGATCTCTAAATCATATCCTTTTGGAACTGACCTTTTGGGGAAAGTATTAGAAAAATAATTAATATTTTTTTTTTTTAAATATTTAGAAATAAAACTATCTATAAATTTGTAATCTAAAAGTGGACAGTCTGCTGTTATTCTCAATACGACATCCGCTTTGTATTTTAATGCACATTTATAATACCTGTACAATACATTTAAATTACTTCCTTTAAAACATGGAATATTATTTTTTTTGCAAATTCGAACTATTTTCAGATCTTCCTTAAGATTTGTGGTGGCTATAATTATATTATTTAAAAATTTACTTTTGTTTATCCTTTCATAAAGATTTAAAATTAGAGGCTTCTCATTAGCACCTTTCATTAGAACTTTTCCTGGTAATCTTTGACTTCCTAATCTTGCTTGAATGATACAAATAATCCTCATTTTTAAAATATTTAGTTAAAAGTTGTTTAGCTTTTTTACTGAAGTTATATTTACATTATAAATTGTTGTTTAATTTAAGGCAAATCATCATACAAATTGTTTAGTTAGAAATTATAATATTAATCATATATTATTAAATTTACATTAACCTAAATTACTATTATCAAGTCTTTTTATAATGGCAAAATATATTTTAGGAATACAATCTTATGCAAGTCATGATTCTGGAGCTGCAATTATAAAATTTGGAAAAAATATTAAACCAAAAATTGTTGCAATAAGTGAAGAACGCGTGTTAAGAAAAAAATATCCATATACATTTCCTATTCACTCTATTCTTTATTGCATGAAGTATTTTAAAATAAAAAAACTAAATGAAATAAATTTAATAATAAGCGACTGGATTCGTGAAAAAAAATGGCTTAGATCTGGACCATCATATAATTATCAAGCTTTTGACTACATAAAAGAAAATTTAAATTTTGATAAAAAAAAAAATTATTCAAATTAGTCATCATCTAGCTCATGCTGCAAGTGCTTATTACTCAAGTAAATACAAATCATCGGCAATTTTAATAGTTGATGGTAATGGATCTGATGTGGAGACTAATAGTTATTTTATAGGTAAAGGAAATAAAATAAAATTATTAAAAAACTATAAATATTTTGGGATAGGCGCGGCTTATGGAGCTGTAACAAAAGAAATTTTAAACTTAGGAACAGGTGGAGAAGGCAAAACTATGGGTCTCGCTCCATATGGGAAATTCAATAAAAAATTTAAAATTCCTTTGAAGGTTGAAGGAATAAAAACTGATTTCAGTAAGTTTATGCTAAGAATGCCATACTCTGATGTTTTGAATCATTTAAATGAAAACTTTAGGCCAAAAGTAATAAGAAATAAAGTCAAAAAATCAAATAAAAAAAATGTAATGAATAAATATTTTAAAGATTATGCATACATGATTCAAAATAGTTCTGAAGAAGTAATGAAAAAACTTGGTGAAGATTTATATAAAATTACAAAGGAAAAAAATATTTGTTTAGCTGGTGGTGTTGCTTTGAATTCGGTAGCTAATGAAAAAATGTTTCAAGCAAATAAATTTAAAGAAATGTTTGTTTTTCCAGCTTGTTCTGACTCTGGTATACCATTCGGATTAGTGATTTGGGCTTATCATAATATATTTAAACAAAATATAAGAATACCTTTTGATAATGCGTATACAGGTATTAATTATTCAGATAATGAAATAACTTACATTTTAAATAAATTTAAAATTAAATTTAGAAGAACATCTATCAAGGAAATTGCAAAATTAATATCTGAAGGTAATATAATCGGAAATTTTCAGGGTAAAAGTGAATATGGGCCTAGGGCTTTGGGAAATAGAAGCATACTTGCTGATCCAAGAAAAAAAAATATTCGAGATTTTATTAACAAACATATTAAGCATAGAGAGATATTTAGACCATTCGCTCCAGCAATAATAGAAGAAGAATCTTTAAAATATTTTAATATAAAAATTTCTCCTTTTATGCTCAGAGTGACAAAATGCAAAAAAAGGCATAAAATTCCAGCTACACTTCATGTGGATAACACAGCTAGAGTACAAACTGTAAATAAAAAACAAAACCAAAGATTTTACTCAATAATAAAAGAGTTTCAAAAAATTACGAAAATTCCTGTTTTGCTTAATACTTCATTTAATGACGCTGGGGAACCACTAGTCGAAGATCCTTTAGATGGAATTATCTCAGCCCTAAAAACTAATTTACATTACATTGTTTTAGAAAATAATTTAATAAATTTAAAAGAATTAAATTTTTCAAAAAAGAAGTTTCTTTTAAAAAAATTAAAAATTTATAAAAATTCACAAATCAAGAAAAATGAAGCTAAAGCTATTAAAACAATAACCAAAAAATTTGTTAAAAGTGAATTAAAAAAAAAAATCAGAATTAATAATAAATTTGCTCAAAACTATTGTCTGAAAAGAGTCTTTGAAAAAACTGAGAAATATTTAAGAAATTTTGATAATAAAAAAAAATTAATTATTGTTGGGAGTAATGATCATACCAATATTCTTATAAAGTTATTTAGTAAAGAATTTTTGAAAATAAAAAATATATATTACTTTGAGTGCAAAAATAACGATATTTATAAAAATAAAAAAAAAATTATTTTTTTTAAAAAATTAAAAAAAATTAATTATAAATTTGAAAACAGTGAATTTTTTGTTTCGAGTTTTCAATATATGAGTGATTTAAATAAAATTTTAAAAAAATACAACGATCAAAATAAAATTTATTTACCATATGACAGCAGTTCAAGAAGTTTAATTGATTATTATTATGTTAAAAAATATAAAGGAAATAACAAAATATACAGTAAAGAAATATTTTAAAAATTTTAAAAAAACTTTTTCAGATAATAAGTTTTGATATATTTTTATTATATTTTTGATTTTAGACTGTTGGCTATGAATTCGTTTAATCTTTTAGAAGACTTTCCATCAACATTTCCTAAGTAATAATTAAGGCTAAATTGACTATTATTATTTTTATTCACCTTATATTTTTTGGACAAATGAAATTTAACTTTTTTATAAAACTCTCTTTCTTCAAAAATGTAATTATTTTGATTTAATCTTAAATTTAATAAGAAATTTTTTTTATAATTGTCATTTTTAAATTTATAAAATGGTATTTGAATATATCTATTTGCAGCAATAGCTTCTAGAATTGCTGTGGTATTTAAACCAATTACAACTTTACAATCTTTCAAAAATTTTTCTCCAGTTCCACCAAATATAATTTTGCAATTTGAAGGTAATTTTAAATCTTTATAATTATGAAATGCACCTTGTTTTTCTTTTATAATTATTTTTAATTTCTTATCTTTATTTGCAAGTCTGATTAAATTTTTGATTGTTTTTTTATGAATTTCCTCCCAACTAAAGTCACTAAATTTCTTACCACTAAAATTGAAAATATTTTTAAATTTATTAGGGTAGATTTTAAAAAATCTTTCCGGTGTACCTCTTGCATTGTCAATCGAATAATAAACAATCTTATAACAAGGTATTATCTTTCTAAATGAAAATGCAAGATCTGACCTAGCGCAACCAACAACTTTTATCCTTTTTTTATTAATCAACTTAGCATTTAGAATATCTTTTTTCTCTTTTTCAGAATAAACAGCAATTGTATACCCTTCGTATTTACCTAAATGTTTTTTGTAAATATATTTTGTTACTAAATTTTCTCCTGGAGTAGAAACATTCTCTTTATGCAAGCAGATAAACTTTAATTTTACTATTGTTGCTGCAGCTTGCAGTTCTCTTTCGGCTTTGTAACAAAAGTTAAAACCTATAAAACCATCAAAATTAAAATTTTTTTTAATATTTTTTAATAATTTAATCAAAAATTTTCTTAATTTTAACTTACTTAAATTCACATTTTTATCATTAGTTAAATACTTATAATCATGAATTTCTTTATGATTTTGAATAAAGGAATTGAAGATCATTTTGATAAAAATTCTTGGAAAATAGTAATATGCAACGTATTTATTATTTTCTTTTTGGCTCCTATATAAATCCTCATTGCCTCCTAATTTTCCAAGAACAATTAACTTGTATTTAGTTTTTTGTTTTGGATTAATGATGTTAATTTTTCGTAAATTTAATCTAAATAGTAAAGCTAGAAAAAAAATAGAATTTATCTTTACTAATATCGGTACTAATATTTTTATTACCACATTATTTAATTGATTTAATAACATTTAATTATAATAACTTAATAGATTTTTCGGCTTTTTTAATGTCCTGTAATTTATCTATATCTAATGAATATTTTTCGTTTATTTTAAAACCATAAATTTTTGTTCCCGATATACTTTTTAGTTTAAAGTTAAATTTAATTCTGAAAAATTCAAAATTTCCAGTTTGCCAATATACTTTTGGTAATATTTGCCTTGGGGCATTATAATGTTCTTTTATCTTTGATTTTAATACAGGCTTGATTTCTCTGTTACTTTTAAACCACATTTTATATGGAGTTTTTTTAACCTCAATAATTGCTCTCATTGAGTCAAAATGTTTATTTTTTTTAAATAGCTTATAAGCATTATTCAAATAATTTTTGTGCCTTAAAGGTGACGTAGGCCTTAATATTAGACCATATTTAAATTTAAATCCCGATTTGTAAAACTTTATAAGCGCATGATTTACGTAGTCTAAGTCTCTTGAGACATTTTTTGATATTTCTTTTGGTCTTAAAAATGGAAGATCAATATTATGTTTAATAGATAGTTTTTTTATGTTTTTTGAGTCCGTTGAACAAAAAATAATTTTATCTTTTTCTTTTATCTTCTTAGCAATTTCAAAAGAATATGAAACTAGTGGTTTACCATTTAATTTTTTTAAGTTTTTATTTTTTATTTCCTTACTTCCTGATCTTGCAGGTATAATAATAATTAAGTTTTTCTTTATCATTAAAAAACAAACTTATACCAAGGAGTAACAAATGTTTTTCTATTTACGTTTTCAGTTATTTTACTATCTTTATAATAACTGTCTTTTCTTATATTTACATTTGAAACTTCTTCAAAAACACAGCTGTCACTGAGGGTTTTAAAAGCATGCCACGTATTTTTATTTACTTTAAATGTATCGCCTTCATTTAAAGTATAATTCTTATTTCCAACAAAAATCTTAAGTTTTCCAAATAATATATGAAATGACTCATCTTTCTTCTTGTGTAAATGGAATGGATTAAACTGATTTTTATTTTGATAAACTAATTTTTTTGCATAATCTTTTTCATTAATACACGTAAATAAAACACAACCATACTTATTAAATTTATTAACCCCATAGTGATGTGAAATTTCTAAACTATAATTTTTTCCTATTTTAATATTTGCCATATTAAAGACTGCTCTCACTTTATGAAGTGTGTGATATACAAAAGTAATATTATCTTTTAAAGTTTTTTTTATATTTTTAATAAGAAGAGGTTTGTTTTTATATAAGTCTTTATTTGTTGTATAATTATAAATTTTTAAACTAAAATCATTTACTGGTATTTGATTTTTTAAACAAGGAAATGAATAATAAATATTTTTTTTTATTATTTTACTATTTTTTTTTAGATCTTTAGATATATAAACTCCCCTATCGAGTTTTTTTAATGAGTCTATTTCTCTAGAAAGCATATTCTTTTTACCAGCACCTATAGAATCTATTACAGAGTGAAAAACATTTATGTATTTATCAAATTGTTTTTCAGTCATTGAGTATTTATTGAGCGGGTATTTTTTTGTATTAATACCTATATGTCTTTCAAAAATTCTAGCTCCAAGACCATATGAAACCGTCATAGGCAACGTATCTTCTGGGTTCTCGTGTGTTGACCAACCTATTTCAATATCAGGAAATCGTTTTTTCATTTCTGTTATTGAATGTAAATTTAAATCTTTATTTTCAGTTGGATAAATTGAAACACAATGCATCAATGCAAAGTTTTGATTTTTATGTTTCATAAAGCTTACAATCTTATCAATTTCCTCGAGAGACTTGCCACCAGTGGATATTATTTTAGGTATTTTATTTTTTGAGACTCTATCTAATAAACTCCAATCTAGTGAGGATACACTTGCAATTTTAAGATAGTCAAATCTTAAATCTTCAATTAATTTTACAGAGTCTTCATCGAATGGTGTGCAGCAGGTTTTTATCTTAAGTTTTCTAATTTTTTTGATTGCTTGTTCATAATGTTTAAAAGCAAGTTTTGTAGATCTAAATCTTTTAACATAATGATTTTCTTTATTCTCCCAAGCATCCTTGTGAAGATAAGTTTCTAAGTTTCTAAACTGAAACTTAAAACATGCACTAATCTTATTTTTTATAATTCTTTTTGAAAATTCGTTAATAATTTTACTTAAATGATTAGCATCACCAAAATGATTATTTGCAATATCAAGAACTAGTAAATTTTTAAACATTAGATTAATTTAAGATTTATCATGCTTTAAAGGTTTAAAGTAATAGGTTATATTAATTAAACATTGTAGGCAATATCTAAGAATATTTTCAGGTAACTTATCTATTCTTTGGATCATAAAATTCTATTATTATTCTTGTTGTAACCTTTGTGTAAGTTTTGCTTAAAAAATGATTTTAATTGTTTATTTTTCACATAATTGTTGAAAATAATTGCATCTATATTAACTTTTTTTATTTAACTTTAATTAATTTTTTATCCTTGATTTCATAGATATGATCACAATTCTTAAGTGAAGATTTTCTATGAGAAATAATTATTATTGATTTTTTTTTTTTTAATTCACAAATATCATTCATTATTTCACTTTCTGTTTCCTCATCTAATGAATTTGTTGACTCGTCTAAAATCAAAATTTTTGGATCTCTGTAAAGAGCTCTTGCAATAGAAATCCTTTGTTGCTGGCCTCCAGATAAATTAGACCCTCTCTCACTTACTAATGAATTGATATCATCTTGAAGTTTATTTAAAAAATTTTCTACCTTCGACCATTTTATAGCATTTTCTAATCGTTTTTTATTGTAGTCAAAGTTTTTTTCTAAAGTAAAAATTATGTTCTGTAAAATTGTTCCTTCTATTAAAAAAGTCTCCTGGGGAATGTAACCTATAAAATTTTTTAATTTATATAAATTTGTTTTTAATAATTTATCATTTAAGAATATAGATCCAGAGTTAGGTTTAAGTAATCCAATAATGATATTTATTAAAGTTGATTTTCCCTCGCCGGTTTTACCAATAATGCCTATTATTGATCCTTTGTTAATTTTTAGATTAATTTGATTTAATATAATTTTATCTTGATTATAATT
>MDTB01182392.1_pt1 | contig 25925 bp, 25 predicted proteins | sample 811161 | NCBI WGS metagenome assembly MDTB01 (sample SAMN05326650, study PRJNA326480) | marine metagenome | isolation source: seawater | place: Mediterranean Sea | collected 2009 | reverse complement strand
TTTTGTAAAATATTTCTATGTCATCCATGGAGCCATTCACCAATTTCAAATTCTTAATTTTTTTTTTATTCCTGAAAATATTTAACTTATTTATAGAATTTTTTGAGAGGTCTAAGCCTACAATTCTACCATTTTTTTTAATTACTTTTATTGCTTGTATTATTTGTTTTCCATTTCCACACCCAATATCTAAAATTTCCATATTTCTTTTAAATTTATAATTTTTTAAAACCCAATCATCAAAATTATTTTTTTGATATTTTTTATTAAAATTTTCTCTAAAGCTTAAGCTTTTACTATTGATAACATTTTTTTTTATATTGCTATGTTTCATCTTAAATCAGTTAATTTTATCTCATCATTAATTATTTGTTTCCAACTTCTAAAATATTTTTTAGATATTTTTTTTTCTAAATTTGACATTTGAAATAATTTAGATGGATTATTAATAACTTTAATTAAATTTTTATAAATTTGATCACTTAAATTACTTTTATTATTTAATCTAAAAGAATATTTATTTTGAAGATATTTAAAATTACAATTATTAATGATATTGTATTTATCATCACAAGTCATGACTGGTAAACCCATTGAGGTAGCTTCCAAAACTACATTGCTAAAATATCCTATAAAACTTGGAGATACTAATACATCGGAATTTCTCATTTTATTTCTAATTTCTAAATGATCCAATTTCTTATGAAATCTAACATTTGCCATCATTCTATTTACTTTTATATATCTCAACACTTCATCCATTTGTTCCCCAGTACCAATGATTGTAAGATTAATATTTTTAATGTTTTTTTTTATTAACTTTTTTATAGCTTCTAATAAATGTAAAGGGCCCTTCAAATGATTTAATCTTCCAATAAATAGAACAATTAATGATTTATCTAAATTATAGTTTGCTTTAGAATTAAAATTAATAAAATTTGAACCATTAAATGGAATTTCTACTTTTTTTGTATTTATAAATATTTTTTTAATATCATTAAGATCTGAATTTCCATCTTTTGTACATATAACAGAATTAAATTTCATTTTACAAGCACGTCTAAAAAAATAGGAATAGATATCTTTTCTATCTTTCTGAAAATTTAATGTATAACTACCATATAATCTTAAATTTTTCTTAAAATTTTTAATTCTGGAAATAAAATAAAAAGTTACTAAAGAACTAGCATCTAATTTTAAATTTTTGATATTTTTTTTTATAACAAAGTTTAATAAATATACAAACTTAAATATTGAATTTATTATTTTAAAAAATATTTTAAACCTTTTTTTTTTAAGAAAATAACTCTCATTTATAAATATTATTTCTTTATCAAAATCATGAATTTTCTTTTTTATTATAAATTTATTTTCAAAAAATAATTCTTTTCTTACTAAGAAGATTAAATGACAATTGTAACTTTTTTCAATTTTTTTCATAAAATATGAAAAAGATGGCATTCCATATATCTTGAATTTATTATCTTTAACTATACTTTCTAAACCAGTGAATAGCTTGCTTACTATTAGATTGTTCATTTATTGTATCTTAATAAATTTAAATTATTTATAGAATTTTAATTGTTCTTTATTTAGTGGACCAAGTGGTTTTTCATCTAAATAAAAAATTGACATATCGGCCCACGATAACTTAATTAATTTCCAATTTCTTTTAAAATTAAGTTTTAAAAAATTTACATTATTTGTTCTTCCATCAACTAATATTATTGTTCCTGGTAAAAGGAAGTATTCATAAGAAATTATATCATGTGCCATTGGAGTCATCTCTTGATGATTAATTGTAAAGTTATTTATACTATTTTTAATACTCCATTGGCTTGGGCCATCGAGATAAATGAAATCAGGGTTTATTCGAGGGTGATTTATATATTGAGAAGAGTATCTCCCTTTATACATTCTCATTTCAACTTTTGAAAAATTAAAAATTACATTATTCTCGTAATATTTTGACTTTTTTAATTTTTTTTTCGTTAAATTCAAAAATTTTTTTTCAGCATCAACAATTGTCAATGAGTATGGGTTTTGAAGTCTGGCATAAGCTCTTGATTTTTTCTTTTTCTTTATATCATGCAAAGCTTTTAAAATTACAAGTGATGACCATCCACAACCATATTCTAGAATATTAATTCTATTGTTTTGTTCAATTAAATTATAAATTATGTATAAATCACACAAGTCTGGAATATGTGGAACTCCAGAAATCCTTATGTCATTTAGCTTTAAATCTTTAAAAGATTCTTTTAAAATTTCTTCTTGATCAATTTTTTTAAAAAAACTAATTAACTTTTTATTATCATTATTTTTAACAATATCATTAATACTAAAAACATCTTTTATTGAATTGATTTTTTTTGGAATTTTAATTTTCATCACTTAATTGCTAGTATACCTACAAAATTAATTTTTTGATTTATAATTTGAACATTTTTAAATCCTGACTCACTAAGAAGTTTCAGATTTTTTTCTAAAGTTAATGGATTTAGCACTCCTTTTATTTGTTTATTTTTATTTATAATTTGTTTCTCTGAAAATCTATTTTTTATTTTAAAATCTATTAGCATATCTGATAAGATTTTTTCAAATTGTGAATTGTTTCCATAAATTTTTTCAAATATTAAAAATGCACCACCAATATTTAAAGAATTATAAAACTTTTGAAGAATTTTTTTCCTTTTTTTAAAATTAATGAACTGCATAGTATAATTTGAAATTATCATATCTGATTTAAGTAATTTAACTTTTTCAACTTCATTATTAATCAATTTAATATTTTTTGATTTTTTATATTCATCCAATGATTTAATGTAATCTATCATTGCTTTTTCAGGATCAATTCCAAAAAACTTGATATTTTTCCCTTTATGTATTTTATCTAAAATTCTAATTAGTTTTCCTGTAGAACAACCTACATCATATAATACAGAGTTATTATTTAAGAAGTAAGTAGACAATGTGCTAATAATTTCAACAGATTCATCGTAATTTGGGATACTTTTTTTAATGTGTTTCTCAAAATAAAAAGGAACTTTTTTGCCAAAAGTCCATTTACCATCTTTAGTCATTTGTTATTTCTTTAAAGTTTTATTAACGTAGTGTCTAGAAAAAAAAAATATTGAATTTCTTGGTATACTCTTATTTTTAACAAAATCATTATATTTAACAAACATGGTAGACAAACTTGTATCTAAAAAATAGTTTAAATATTTTTTCTCAAAGTCATGCCATTTTTGTTTATTTAAAATAAAAATTAATTTAAAGATTACTCTTATAAAATAAAAAAAGATAGAAAATGTTTGTTTTGGATTAATTTTTATTTTCCAAATATTAGAAAAATTTTTTTTGTTTAAGTAATCTTTAAAAAAATTTTGGTTCATTCTGTCTTTCAAAGATATATCTCTGAAAAAAAATTTAACTATTCTTCTATCCCAAAAGGGTAATTCCCAATTTAAATTAAAATAATCATAAACTTTTTGTTGAGAAACCACCCATTTTACCTGTCTATTTACAAATTCAAAAAATTCATAATTTTCATTTTTATTCTTTAAATTTTCAAAATATATTTTTTTTATTTCATCTCGTATTTTAATTTGATTTTTATCAAAAAGTTTATTTCCAATTAAGTTAAAATGTTTTTCTATTATAAAGTCTAAATAATTCTTTATAGATTTATATTTTTTTTTTTTGAATTTTGTTGGGATATGATTTCCTGAAATATAATCTCCAGTTTGACCATTTATTACTACGTCACCCTTTTTCATTATTTCATTTTTAATTAAATACTGTATTGCAATGAAATCTCCAAAATTGTTTGGTGAATTTCCAGAATTAAAGAAATTTAAATATTTTAAAAAATTTCTTCCTTCGTAACACTCCTTAGCTAATTTATTAGTAATATAAATTGGATGGTTAATAACTCCTAATTTTTTAGAGATCTTTTTTGCAATCATGAAGTCTCTTACATTTTTTCTTCCATATGTAAAAGTTTCAATATTTTTAGTACCTACTTTTAGTAATAATGAAATTATTACTCTTGAATCATAACCCGCACTTAGTGGAACAAAAATTTTACAATTTCTATTTCTATTTTTTATTTCTTTAAAAATTTTTAAAAAAATTTTAGTTAATTTATCTTCTTTTATTTTTAAATTTGATTTTTTTTTGTATTTGATTTTATATTTTTTAAAAATTTTTTTTCTATAAATTTTTTTTTTATTAAAAATATATTCTAAAGGCCTTAATCCGTATACTTTCTCATAAACTGTATTATTTTCTAATGTATATCCTGAGTACTTTATTTGTTTTAAAGAGTCTTCATTTATTTTTTCATTTTTAAAAAAAACTATATCATCTGAAATTTTGATTTGATTTTTACTATTTTTATAAATTAATGGATAAGATGATATTTGATCTACTGCAGCTAAAACATAATTTTTATTCCAAATTAAGATTGTGAAAAAACTAAAGTTTTTTAAGCAAAAAGAAATAATATTTTTTTCTGTCAAACCTTTTTTTTTAATAAAACCTATCAATAATTGTAAATTTTCTTTTTTATTATTTGATGTTTTTAGACAAATATTATAAGTCGTATTGTTTATTTGAAACTTATGAAATTTAGAGTTTAATTTAACAAAAATCTCTGTCATGGTAAAATATAAAAATTATTTCTTACTTATATTTATATTATTAATTTTTTATAACTTATTTTTAATACCGTATTTTTATAAAAAAATAACTAGATGCTATATAACACTGGAAGTCAGCTATTTTGTCGACAAAGATAGTGTATTATCACAAGTTGTTGATAAAGCTATATTAAAATATAATGATATTTCTTCACTTCATTCTATGACTAATAAAACTAAAGATCTTAAAGAAATAAACAAGAGTATATATAGAATTATTAATAAAGAAGTAGAAACATGCAATGAAACTTACACAAAACTAAGTAAAGAATTAGACAGTGCTTTAAAAAATGAAGTAGATATAATCATTCTAGATGACACAAAGACAAAAGTAAGATTGATAACCTTCTATATAATAAATAATTTAATATTAATAATTTTATTAAGTGCTATTTATCTGTCCTTTTCAGAAAGAATTTCTTTAAAATTAAAAATAGAAAAAAATTAATTTTTTTTATATTTCAAATATTTAAAAAAAATTAATAAAGGTAAAAAATCAATTATTCTATCTTTTGATACCAATAAAATTAAAATAAAACAACATAATAGAAAAGTTTGAAAAAGATTTTCCTTAAAATAACTTATTTGAAATAGAAATAAATAATAAATAAAAAAATTTAAAATTCCAAAGTAAATTAAATTATCTAATAATGATGAGTGCGATGATAAATAGCTATAATCCTCTAAAACTTTTATAGTATGAAAAAAATTCATACCATAACCATTAAGTAAATTAAATTTTAAATAAGTTAATTGATCTATAAAAAAATAGACTCTGTTATGAATACCATAAGAATTAATTTGATAATCTTTATCAAAAATTATTCCATCAAAATAAACATATGCCTCCTCAAAAAATTTATATGATATGTATAGTACTAAAGGAAATAATAACCATAATAATACATTTTTTTGTTTATCTAAAATAAATTTAAAAAATATAATTGATAAAATTACTATCCCTCCTTTCACCTTCAAAAATAAAATTACAAAAATTGATAAAAATATGTTAAGGTGATTTTTAATCCACTTATTGTAATAAAGTGTTGGAATTAATAATATCGAAATTATTAAATACTTTTCTGGGATAAACCATGAGTTAAGCCAAATAACGTAATATTGTCTTAAGTTAAAATAAAATGTAGATGTTTCGGTAAAAAAATTAAAGCTGTTAAAATAAAAAAATACAAAAAAAGAAGTTAAAAACAAAAAAAATAATAGTGATTTATAAATTAAATCCAGGTAGTCAATATTATAACTTTTAAAATTTAAATAATATAATTTTAAGCAAATACTGCTAAAAAATAAAATGCTATATTTAAGTATAATTAATAAATCAAAACTTAAATTTAATTCGTAAAAATTAAATAAAGAACTTAAAATAATTCCTAAAACAATTAGAAATAACATTATGTCAAATTTATCTATTTCTAAACTTATAGTATTTGTAAAACCAAAAATGTATCTAAACAAAATTGTTAAAATTAATAATAAGCCTATATAAAATTGAAGATCGAAATTATTTAAAAATCCAGGAAGGTAGTAATAAGGATCAATAAACTTAAGAATCGTAAAGCCAAAACCTATAATTGTTAAGACATGAATGACGAAAAGTGTTTTAATATATAATTTAAACATAATAATTTAATTCTTACTCAATAAATATTTTTTTATTATAGAAAAATATCCTGATTTAAGATTTTTTTCTAAAGGATTAACATATTTTTTAAAAAAATACCTTCTCTTCTGCATTATTTTTTTTGTAGGAAAAAATTTTAATGATTTGTCCTTTATAGCATTTTCTAAATGATACATATTTTTTAATTTAATAAAACATTCGGGAAAGTATTTGTGTAGGACATATTTGTTTAACGTATTAACTTCATAAAAATCTGGAACAAAGACTGGTATTCTTCGCAGTCCAGCCTCTAGAAGAACAGTTGAATTAAAAGCTAAAACTAGTTTCGATTGATTTATAATATCATGGGTATTAAGATCGGATGTTAAAACTAAATTAGGTAATGATTTTTTATTAAATTTTTTCATCCATAAATTTTCAATATTTGAGATCCAACTACCTCCCCACTTGGTTTTAAGGATGAATTCTTTATTTGGATTATTTTTAGCTAATTCAAAAAACATTATATGCATATCATCCCACAATTTATTCCAGCCTTTTTTCTGTTTTTTAAATCTATCAATTTTATTTTTGAGATTATTAATGTCAGTTGGAATTGAACTAATCTTATGAAAACTAAAGAAGGATATTATTTTACCATTATTTTGATGATTCAAATTTTTTAAAAAATCATCCATCCTTAAACCACCTAGAACCATTGTCTGATTAGTATTTAATAATTTACTTTTTAGAAATATCTCTTTTGTTTTTTCATTATGAAAAATAACTAAATCTAAATTAATTTTGTCAAATTGTGAGTATAAATTTACTAAAACTTTTATTTGATTTGGTATAATTGTTAAATTTTCTCTATGAAAGATTAAAAAGTTAATTCCTTTCATTTTTCCTGCAATACCAATATCTATATCTTGTATATAATGGATAGATGGTGAAATTATAATTTTAACTTTAAGTAATTTTAAGACTGGTATTAAGTAAAAGCATAATAGGGTTCTAAGCTTCTCTCTTCCAAATTTGTACTCTTTATTTGATTTTGAGAAAAAATTGCTAATTTCAATTTTTTTTTCAGTATTAAATGCTAAAAACAAAAAAAAAGTTTGTAAGAAATAAGGAATTATAAGACCACAGAATTTTTTATTTATAACTTCTACATCACCTCTAAATCTTTGATGACTAAGAAAAATAATTTTTTTTTTATTTTTAAAAATTTTGTTTAAATTAAATGAAGAAATTATAATTAAGAATAATATTTGAAATAAAATTTTGAAAAGAGATAATTTTTTTTCAAAAGAATATAATAATAGTGACCTAAGAATATCTTTAATTATTTTTTTCATCTAAATTTAATACAAAATCACAATACTTTTCTAAGTTTTTGCTATGAGATGAAATAATAATTGTTTTATCATCTTGTTTTAACTTTAGTAAATTTTCAAAAATTCTTTTTTCAGTATCATTGTCTAAAGCACTACTAATTTCGTCAAAAATTAAAATTGGTCTATCTGAGTAAATAGCTCTTGCTATAGATATTCTTTGTAATTGGCCACCTGAAAGCTGATTTCCTTTCTCACCAATGTTTTTACTTATTGAATTGATATCTTGAAGATTAATAAAATCTTTAGAACAAGAATATTCTAAAGATTTATCAAGAAGATTTTTATCATAATCATATTGTTTATAAGCATCTTTGTAGTCGCTGAACTGATATGTGATATTAGAAATTATATTATTATCAAAAATAAAATTATTTTGACCAACATATGCAATATTTGTTATCCAAATATTTTTTAATAAATTTATTCTTTTATTATCTATAAGTACTTCTCCTGATTTTGGACTATAAAGTCCAATTATTAAATCTAGAATTGTACTTTTACCTGAGCCAGTTTTACCAAAGATTCCAAAAATCGAGTTTTGCTTGATTTTAAAACTTAAATCTTTAATTATTCTTTGATTTTCCTCGAAACCAAAGCTAACATTATTAAAAGCAATTTCGTTTTTTAAAATATTTTTTTGTTCTTTCGAATTTAAATTAACTATTTTGTTTTCATTTTTTTTTTTATAACTTTTAATAATTGTATCTATTGTTAATTTATTAAATTGAAGACTTTGTAAACTTGATAAAATTTTGTTTGTAGAAGGAAAAAGTCTTCCCACCACGACAACATAAGATCCTAAGTAAAATAATACTTCTGTTTTATCAAAGCCATATTTTATTAAATAAAATGACAAACAAAAGAAAACAAATATTGCCAGTAATTCTAATATATTTTTATTAATTTGACGAAAAAATTCTCCAAGCTTTAACGCTTTTCCTAATTTTTTTTCTTGTTGAATATAATAAGATACGAAAAAATTTTGTTTTTGAAAAATTAAAATGTCTTTAAAAGCGTTAAAGGAGTTTAATAAGGTTGAAAAAATACTTCTTTCCATTTTAAACCTTCTAACCCCCCATTTAAATTGAGAACTTCTTAAAATAAAATAAATTAATGAAGAAAATATAATTAAAATACCAATTACAAATAAAAAAATTTTATAGTTTATAAGTATTAGTACTATAATTAGACCAATTAAGACTATAATTTCATTAAATAATCTATTAATTAAAATAATTGTTTTAGTTAAAATATTTAATTGAGTTATATTATTATTTAATATTTCAGCAGATTTTTTTTTTAAATGTTCCTCATAATTTTCAAAAAGAAAATTTCTGACTAAATGAGAGCCTATTTTAATTTTTAAAATATTTGTGAATGACAAGACTTGCCATGCTGTTAAAGAAAGGAATAAATTTTTAAATACGAAACCTGTTATAATAACAATTAATAGAAAAATTTCTGGCTCGGAGATTCCAAAACCAATTAAATATTCCTCAAAATTTGAAAAAACTTGAATATTTACACTGTCTCCCAAAAAAAAAGCAAAAAAAGGAATTAAAATACCTATTGATAATAGCTCTGCTAAAGATGCAAAAGTGATTAATATTAATAAATTTATAAAATATATTTTTTCCTTACGATCGAGCAACTCAATAAAATTAAACATTTTTAATAGTTATAATATTTTTTATACCAATCAATAAAATTAGAAATTCCAACTTCAATTTTTGTAAATTTTTTTACTTTAAATTTTCTTATTAATTTATTGTTGTCAGCACTTGTTCTTACAATATCTCCCTTTTGTAAATTTAAAAATTTTTTTTTGAATTTTAATTTGAGTTTTTTCTCAATTATTCTAATAAAACTCATTAGTTTTATGGGGCTACCTCCACCAATATTGTAAACATCGTGGGGTATATTTTTTTTTGTATTTGTTTTTAATTTAATAATTTTATCAATGTAAAAAACGATATCATCAACGTAAGTAAAATCTCTTAAGTGTTTACCATAATTAAAAATTTCAATTTTTTTGTTGAGCAAACCATTTTTAACAAATTTAAATAATGACATGTCAGGTCTTCCCCAAGGCCCATAAACTGTAAAAAAACGCAATCCTGTGGTATGTAATTTAAAAATATTGCTGTAAGAGTAAGCAATCATTTCGTTGGCTGATTTTGTAGCAGCATATAATTGTAAAGGTTTTTCTATAGAGTGTTTCTCCTTAAATTTAGTGTTTTTATTTTCACCATAAACGCTACTAGTACTTGCATAAATGAAATGCTTAATTTTATATTTTTTTGAGTGTTCAATTAAATTGTAAAAACCCATCAAATTACTTTTTATATAAGTTTCTGGATTAGATATTGAATATCTTACACCTGCCTGAGCAGCTAAATTAATAACATACTCAATTTTGTTTTTTTTAAAAATTTTGTCTATTTCTTTAGATTGAATATTTATTTTAAAAAATTTAAAATTTTTAAATTTTTTTAAAATATCTAACCTGTCTTTCTTAAGCTTTGGATCATAATAGTTGTTTAAATTATCAATACCAATAACCACTTTCTTAGTATTTAATAATTTTAAAGATAAATGAAAACCAATAAATCCTGCGCATCCTGTTACTAAATGTGTCATTTTATATTAAAAAATTTTCAAAATATTCTTCGTTAATCTTCATATCTGCACTTTTAATAGAGTCATGTAAATTATTTTCATTAAAGTAATAACCTTTTTTATCAAATTTAATATTTAAAATTTTACATCTTTTTTTAAATGCTTCAATTTGAGATTCATTGAATTGATCCATATCTGTATCAATCAAAATAATTGGAATATCACTACAAAGAGCAGGGCAAAAAGTAGAAGTCGATGTGTAAGTGAAAATAAATAAATCAATGTCATCTATCCTATCTTCAAAATTAGAATATCTTATTTCATCACAAAATTTAGAAATAATACTTTCCCATCCTGTTTGCTCCGGGTGTATTTTATAAATAACTTTATAATTGGCTTTTTTTAATGACTTTAATACTTTTATTTCTAGGATTAATTTATAATACCAAAAACTACCAATCTCTGTATAATATCTTTGGCTTGTCATTGGAAATCCAATTAACATCACTGTCTTAATATTTTTTTTATTTTTTTTAAATGAAAATTTTTTTTTCATTGACTTATAATTTTGACTTTTGAACGAAAGGAAGTTTGGAATAAGTTCTTTAGGAAAAGGAGAATTTAATTTTATATCTTTTGAAAGAAATTTTTTTGAACTTTCATTTAAAGTTACATGAAATTGATATAAATTTCGGAACCAATAATTCGAGGGTTTTTTTTTAATATAGTTATCATAACCATGATCAAATGAATAAGTATGAATCATATTATAATTTAATGCCGAGGCTAAAATTCTATTATACTGGTTTTCATTATTAGAAAAAAAAACTTCTTTATCTTGAAAATTAAAAGTTTGTTTGAAGTTTATTTTAAAATTTTCAATAACTTTAATTCTTTTAATCCATAACTTTTTAAAAATTTCATAGTCAATTTTTAAATTGAAATGTTCTAAAGAAAGTTCTTCATACTTATGAAAAAAAGATACCACAAAGTTAGAAATATTATCATTAAATATATTATTTATCTTTTTAAGATTAAAAAAATAACTTTGATAATAATCATAACTAAAATTATTATTTTTATAAATTGCATATTGTTCAATAGTTTCATTTCTTGAGCCAAAAATTTTAATTTTTTTTTTTAAATTTTTTTTTGAATAAAAAAGATTTTTAATTAATTTATTAAATATTTTCTTATCATTGGCTGGTTCTAAATTTAAATTTTTTAATATTAATTTAGAATTTTTAAGATCTGCATTATTACTTATAAATAAATCATTTTTAATAACTGCTTGATTATTGCTATAATTTATTAACGAGCTAACAAAAAATAAATCACACAAAATACTTTCTCTTAATTTTTCATCTAATTTTAATGACTCAGAACAAAATAAATCTAAAACCTTTTTTGAAAAATCATAATAATCTAGATCACTATAAGGCCATTTTATTTCAAGGTTTTCTATTTCATATTTTGAATTAAAAATTTCTTTAAAAATTTGTATGTTAGAAGGTATTTTTGTTTTCATTAATGCTTGAATTAGATATAGTATTTTAACTAATTGTAAAAATCAAATTTAACACATAAAAAGCTAAAGACTGATCAAAGTTTATCTATAACTAATGATTAAAGTTTCAAAAAAACAAATTTTTGACTTTGCAAAATCAATTTGGTCTTATAACAGAAGTTTGACAGGAGAAGGTGTTAACAAAACACTAAATAAAATAAAATCACAATGCAAATCTCTAAAAATAATTAAAATAAAATCTAATTCAAAAGTTTTTGATTGGAAAATTCCTTTAGTTTGGAAAGTTAAAGATGCATTCATCCTAGATCCTGAGGGTAATAAAATCTGTGATTTCAAAGAAAATAATCTTCACCTAATGGGTTATAGTGACAAAAAAAAAGGTTATATAAGTCTAAAAAATTTAAAAAAAAAATTACATTCTAACCCTAGTCAACCAAAAGCTATTCCTTACGTAACGTCTTATTATAAAAAAAATTGGGGAATGTGTATTGATCACAACTCTAAAAAAAAATTAAAAGAGGGTAGGTATTTTGTTAGCATAAATACATCCTTTAAAAAAGGAAATTTGAATATTGGTGAGATTAAAATTAGGGGAAAATATAAAAAAGAAATTTTACTCTCTACATATATTTGCCATCCATCAATGGCCAATAATGAAATTTCAGGAATTTCTGTACTAACTTTTATTGCAAAATTTTTGTTGTCAAAAAAAAATAAATTTTCATATAGGTTACTTTTTATGCCTGAAACAATAGGTTCAATAGCATATATTCAGAGAGAGATTAAAACACTAAAAAAAAATATAATAGCAGGCTATATAATTACTTGTATCGGTGATGAAAGGAATTATTCATATTTAAAAACGAAAACTGGAAACTCTATTAGTGACAAAATTGCAATTTCAACTTTAAAGAATATAAACAAAAAATATAAAATTTATGATTGGTTAAAAAGGGGAAGTGATGAAAGACAATTTAACTCTCCAGGAGTAGACTTGCCAATTGGTTCACTTATGAAATCAAAATATGGTACGTTTCCAGAATATCATACGTCTTTAGACAAATTAGGAAGTGTTGTTACTCCGAAAGGTTTGTATGATGGATTTAATTTAGTAAAGAAAGTTATTCAGAGTTTTGAAAATAAAATTTACCCTAAATCAGTTTATAAATGTGAACCCAATCTAGGTAAAAGAAATCTTTATCATACAATTTCTAAAAAAAGTGGGAAAATTGGTGTAAATATTAAAAACGAGCATATGAATTATCTCAATTTTTTATCTTGGTCTGATGGTAAAAATTCATTAGAGGATATATCAGTAAAGACTAATATTTCTTTAGAAAAAACAAAATCTATTTATAAAATTCTCACTAGAAAAGGATTGGTAACTGATGTTGATTAGTGAAATTTTTAAAGATCTTTTTAAATCTAAAACCATTTTATTTAAAAAAACAAATTTAATTAAAAAAAACATATCATATTTTGAGTTCTTAAATAATGTACAAAAATTAAGTTTCAATATAGATAAAAATCATGGTTCTTTTAAAAATGAAATTGTATTTCTAAAATTATCTAGAAGTATTGATTTTTACTCATACTTTTTTTGCTTTGTACTTTTAGGGGCAAAAGTTGTAATTTTAGATTTAAATATTGACAGAGAAAATTTTTATATCTTAAGAAAAAGATTTAAACCTAAAGCTGTAGTTGATCAAAATTTCTTAATAAAAAAAATTCAAAATTCAAAAAATAAAATCAATATATTAAATAAATTAAAATACTCTAAAATAATTTTATTTACCTCTGGTACAACAGGTAAACCTAAAGCAATCGTATTAAACACTATAAAGTTTTTTGAAAGTGCTATTCAATTTAGTAAATTAATTCCAATAAAAAAAAATGATGTAATTTTAAATAATTGGCCTCATTATTATACTGCAAGTGTGTTTAATATGTTTTTGTGTGGTTTCTTAAATAACTGTTCAATTGTTCTGGAAGATCAAATTTCATCTTCAAATTATTTTAATTATTGGAAAATAATAAAAAAAAACAAAATCACTATTGCATACTTAACTCCAACCATGAGTATCGCTCTTATTAATTACAAAAGATTTCAAAACAAAATTAGTGGAATATTCAAGAAACTTAAAATTATTTCTACAGGTGCTTATTTATATCCATATTTAGAGAAAAAATTTTTTGATGAATTTAAAATAAATTTACTAGACTGTTACGGAGCGACAGAAATTGGTGCTTCAGTTACTCTTATTAATGAAAGTAAAAAATTTAAAATTTCTAAAGGTGTTAAATTTTTAATTAAAAATGGTAAACTTGGATTTTCATCAAACTATATGTTTGAGGGATATTTGGTTAAAAAAAACAAATTAGAAAAAAATAATAAAAAAATCTATTTTACTGGTGATGTTGCTAAGAAATATAATGATCAATTTAAAATAATTGGAAGAGAGAATGAAATAATTAAAAAAGGTGGCTCTCAAGTCTCATTAATTAAAATTGAAAATCAAATTATGGAAAATGAAAATGTTATAGATGTAATTTGTAAACCAAAAAAATCAAAATTTTGGGTCGAGGATTTTGAGTCTTTTGTAATATTTAAAAAATATAATAATGAAAGCATTCCAAAATTAATAAAGTTTTTATCACAAAAATTAACTTCTATAGAAATGCCTGATAAAATATTTAAAGTAAGTGAGATTAAAAAAACCTCTATTGGAAAAAAAATTAGACAAAAATTAAAATTTTAAATGCATATAAAAAAAAATGTTAATGCCTTAATGGCTTATGAATTATTAAAAATTCTAAAAAAAAATAAAAAAAAAATTGCAGAGAAAATAAAAAAAGATACAAATAAAAAACTTAAAGATGCATTAGCTGAAGTTAATAGTTCAATTAATATTCTTAATTATGCAATTTTACAATATGCTAAAATCAAAACAAATTACACAGCATTTAAATTACAAAATAGCATTGGAAAAATTTTTTTTGAACCTGTGGGTTGTGTTGCTTTTATAACGCCCTGGAATTACCCACTACTAACTATATTTGAACGTTTACCATTCGCATTATTGGCTGGTTGCAATATAATATTAAAACCCAGCGAATTTACTCCAAATTTTAACAATTTATTAAAAAAAATTTTACATAAAAATAAAATATTAAATAATCAAATTAAGGTTTTGTTATCCAAAGACAACAAAGAGGGTAAATTATTAACTTATGACAAAAATGTCGATATGATCTCATTTGTGGGGTCCGCCAAAACAGCAAAAAATATAGTTAGACAAACCAGTTATTCACTTAAAAAAATAAGTCTTGAGCTTGGTGGAAAAAATACAGCTATCATATTGGATAAAGATTTTAATGTTAATTTTATAGATAATATAATTTTCGGAATTTTCGAAAACTCAGGTAGAGCATGTGTTGCAATATCTAAAATTCTTGTAAATGAAAAAATTTATGATGATTTTTTACAATATTTACAAAAAAGAATAATTAAAAAATTTTTAAATAAAAATATTTATGAAAGAAAAATTCTTAAATTTGAAAAAAATAAAATTAAAGATACAATTAAATTTCTAGATAAAAAGATAAGTTTTAAAAATAGATTATATTTATCTAAAAATAAAAAAAATTTTTGCTTATTAATTTCAGATAAATATTCAAAATATGATAAAATTTTAGATGAAGAATTTTTTTTCCCTATAGTCTCGTGCCAATCGTTTAAAAATGAAAAACAACTAATTGAGAAAGCAAACAATTCAAAATATGGCTTAGCTTGTTACATATTTTCCAAAAATATTAAAAAATCAAAACAAATTGTTAAAAATTTAGATTTTGGTAGGATTTGGATAAACTCTGGACCAACAAATTGGAATCCTGCTCTACCAGTTGGAGGCAAAAAAATGTCTGGTAAATCATTTGATATGGGTGATAAGGGCTTTTTTAATTACTTGATTCCAAAGAGTATTTACCATAGAAGAAATATTAAATGAGCCTCAAAAGAACCTTATCATTAGTATCAAAACTTGATCAAGACAATGTTCAAGAAAGAATAAAAGATCTTTTTTTAAAAAAAAAGAAAGTAGGACCATGGGTTATAGAATTAGATCCTACAACAGCATGTAATTTAGCTTGTCACGATTGTATAAGCGCAAATTTACTTAATCAAGGTGGAATAGATCCTGAGAGAATAAAAAAATTAGCTATTGAATTTAAAAATATTGGTGTGAAAGCAGTAGTTTTAATTGGTGGTGGAGAACCTATGGCTCATAAGGAATTTGGAAATCTAGTTAAAATATTTAGTGAAAATGATATACACACTGGAGTAACTACGAATGGTACTTTGCTTAAGAAACATATGGAAGTTTGCGCAAACAATTGTTCATGGCTGAGAGTTTCAGTTGATGCGGGTAGTGAAAAAGTATTTCAAGAATTTAGACCACATGCAAGTGGAAAATCTCAATTTAATACTGTCGTTCGAAATATGGAGGAATATTCTAAAACTAAAAAAGGTAAATTGGGATATTCTTTTTTGATACTTTCAAAATACAGTAAAGCTGGTGAATTAATTTCAACAAACGCAGTTGATATAATAAATGCAGCTAATATAGCTAAAGATATAGGATGTGATTATTTCGAAGTTAAACCACCATTTGATATTATGCATTATTTACAAAAACACTCTAACGAAGTGGTCGATATTACCAATGATGCATTGAGGAAAATATCAAAAATGAATGATGACAATTTTGAAGTTTTGGCTCCATTTACAATTGACGATGCCATGAAAAATAACTCGGAGCAACCAAAAACCTACAGCGAATGTCTAACTGCCAGTATGAGAACTGTAGTTTCACCTAGTGGAGTATATGTTTGTCCATACCATAGAGGGAATTTAAATATGAGAATTGGCGATATAAATAAAAAAAGTTTTGAAGAAGTGTGGTTTGGCAAGCAGCGTAATGAAGTTATGGAAAAACTTGATCCAAAAAAACATTGCGGTTTTCATTGTATTCGAGATGGGTCAAATAAATATTTAAGGGAATTAATAGATGGTAAAAAAGAAAAGGATTTTACGAAAGTCTCGGAGTACGACCGATTTATCTAAAGAAGAAATCATAAATTTTCTAAAAACAAAAATTAAAAACTTACCTTCTAAGAATTTTTCAAAAATAGATCTTTTTGAAAATTCTTATCTTGATTCTCTTAAGTTTTTAATATTACTTAACGAAATAGAAAAAAAATTTAAAATTAAAATTCAATTTGATAACAAAACAAACCTATGGATTAGAACTATAGACTCACTAGCTAAGAAAATTTTCAATTTAAAAAAAAATAAATGAAAAATTATAGCCATGAGGATATTTTAAGATCTTTAAAAAAGTTAAATATTAAAGAAAATGACGATTTATTTATTCATTCAAATTTAACTTTGTTTGGAAATTGTAAAAGTATTAAAAACATTAATAATTTACCAAAATTATGGTCTGAAGCAATTTTAAGATCTGTTGGTAAAAATTCTACAATAATTTTTCCACTATTTTCTTTATCAAGTTGCAAAAAAGAAATATTTGATCCAATAAAAAGTAAATCAAATAGTGGGATACTAAGTGAGTTTTTTTTTAGAAATTATAAATGTACCAGAACTAAAGATCCAATTTACTCTTTTGGTATTATTGGAAAAAATAGAAATAAAATAAACAAGTCAATAGATATTAATAATTCTTTCTCAGAAAAATCTGTTTTTGGTTTTATTAAAAAAAATAACTTTAAAATAATGTGCTTAAACCATGTCGGAACAACATTTTTACATTATATAGAAAGAAATATTAAAGTACGTTACAGATTTGATAAAGAATTTGAGGGTAGATTAAAATTAAAAAATAAATTAAAAAAAACAAGAACTAAAATTTTTGTAGCTTATAAATCCGATAAAAAAATCCAGCATTCTCCCAAAAAATTTTCTATTGACGCAAGAAAATCAAAAATAATTAAAAGTATAAAACTAGGTTCGGGTAATATTGATATTATGTCTTCAAAAAAAGTTTATGAATTTGTCACAAACAAAATTAAAAATAATCATTATTATTTAACAAAGTGTACAGATATAAAGAACTATAAACCAAAAATAGTTAAAGAAAAAAAATATGAAAGATTTAAATAAACAAATTAAATAATCTTTGATAACAATTCTGCTCTTTTCCAGTCATCATTATTATCAATATCAATTGCTCGCCAACTTGGTATTTTAACTCCATAATAATTTTCTAGATGGTTTTGTTTGCACCAAATTTCTGGGGTAGAAAGATAAAATTGACCACAATCATAAAAATTTAAATTAAATTTTTGTGTATTTGTTTTAATATTTTTTTTCTTTTGATTAATAATTTTGTTATTCTTTTTCATATTAAAGGATCTCTGTATTGGATGATTGTATGATGTGACGGCAGAAACAAACCTTTTTTTATTTAGTTTTACCAATTTAATTGCTTTACTAATATCTTCTAAACTCAAAAAAGGTGTACAAGGGTAAACACATAAAATCAAACTAGGAAATATATTTTTTTTTTTTAAATACTCAATTCCATGAACAACAACATCTTTTGTAGTTGCTTTACCTGTGGCTAAATAATTAGGTCTTTTCAAACATTCATCAGCTTTATATTTTTTTGCTTTTTTAAGAATTAAATCAGAGTCAGAGGTAACTAAAATTTTGTTTATAATTTTAAATTTTTTTAATTTAGAAATAGTCCAATAAATCATTGGTTTATCATTAAACTTTTTAATATTTTTATTCTTTATTCTTTTGCTGTTTTTTCTTGCAGGTATTATTGCAATTATCATTGATCAACTTACTATATTTTCTTTTATCAATTTTTTTATTTCAATTGGTTTTAAGTAATTTGAATTATTTAAACTATTATATGAAAATCCTTCCTTGCAAATTTTTCCGTTTTTATCAAAATTTTTTAAAAACTTGTTTGTATTGTACCTCAAAAGTTTTTGATAAACTGGCAGAATCACGTAATAATTTTTGTATTCCACTGTGTTTTTTGAGTCAGTTGAAGTAATCATTTCTTCATGAAGTTTTTCACCTGGTCTTATTCCAATAAAATTTATTCTACATTTTTCACAGACAGCCTTTGCAACATCTAAAATATTGTAAGATGGTATTTTTGGAACAAATATCTCTCCTCCCCACATTTTTGAAATTGCAAATATTACAAAATTTACACCTTCTTCAAGTGTTATGGAAAATCTTGTCATTCTTTTATCTGTTATTGATAAAGAATTTTTTTTTTTTTGTTCGTTAAATAAATTAATCACAGACCCTCTTGACATCATTACATTTCCATACCTTACAACGGAAAAAGGATTCTTATTATAATTATTAGCTGCAATAAAAAGTTTGTCAGCAGTTAGTTTTGTAGCGCCATATAAATTAATTGGGGCAGCTGCTTTATCAGTACTTAGAGCCAAGGACTTTTTAACATTATTTTCAATTGCTGCTGAAATTACATTGTTGGTACCCATAACATTTGTTTTAACAACTTCGAATGGGTTATACTCTGCGGTAGGCACTTGTTTCAGGGCTGCTGCATGAATTAATATATCAACTCCCTTCATTGCAAATTTTAATCTTTCTAAATCTCTTATATCTCCTATAAAAAATCTAAGTTTTTTTTGATATTTCAATAGCTTTCTGCTCATTTCAAATTGTTTTAATTCATCACGACTGTAAATAATTATTTTTTTTGGGTTGAATTTTTTTAAAACTATATCAACAAACTTTTTTCCAAACGAACCTGTGCCACCTGTGATTAAAATAGTTTGATTGTTAAAAATTGATTTGTTTAAGTTAAAATTCATTTATTAAAGTATAATTATAATTAAAATTATATAGATTATCTTCTTAAAAAGAATATATAAATATAATTTAAAAACAATAAATAATGAAAACTCCATTAGTAATACTTGAAATGGCTAATAACCATATGGGTAGTATACAGCATGGTAAAAAAATAATTTTTGAATTTCAAAAGTTAACTAATAAATATAAAAAAAAGATTAATTTTGCATTTAAATTCCAATATAGAGATAGTAAATCTTTTATTCACCAAAGCTATAAAAACTCTGACCACTCAGGTGTTAAAAGATTTGAATCCACTTTTTTTACAAAAAAACAATGGAAAAGTTTATTAAATTATGCAAATAAATATTTTGACTTAATTTGCACTCCTTTTGATGAAATTTCTGTAGGAAGAGTTTTTAAAGAAAATTTTAAATATGTTAAAATTGCTAGTTGTTCAGCAACAGACTGGCCTTTGCTAGAAAATATTATTATTAATTATAAAAAAAGAAATAAGAAAATTATAGCAAGTCTTGCAGGTTTAAAAATAGATGAAATATCAAAATTAATTTCTTTTTTTAGGAATAAAAGAGTTGATGCTAGATATTTATATTGTGTGGGTAAATATCCAACAAATAACAATGACGTAAATTTAAGTTATTTTAAATTTTTAAAAGAAGTTCATGGTGATGTAATTCAAGGCTTCTCATCCCATGAAGGGCCTCATTCATATAATACTCCAAGTATAGCATATGGAGCTGGTGTGAGAATTTTTGAAAAACATGTTGGTGTGGAAAGTAAATTATATAAATTAAATAAATACAGTCTATCAACAAATAATCTAAAAAATTGGTTAGATAATCTAATGATTGGTATCGATATATGGGGCTCTGTTAAAGATAGAGATTTAAATGTAAAGAATGAAATAAAAGATCTTAATAATTTTAAAAGAGGAATTTATTTAAAAAAAAATATTAAAGTAGGTTCAAAGTTAAAAAAAAATGATTATGAAATTTGTTATCCAGCATTAAAAAATCAAGTCAAAGCAAATGATTTATCAAAATTTCAAGATATTATTATTACAAAAAAAATTTTGTCTGGTAATCCAATTTTATACAACAATATTAAATTCACAAATAAGAGATCAGAAGTCGAGGAAATAAGAAATAAAATAAGAAATTTTATAATTAATAAGAAAGTTATAATTCCAAAAAAATCAAAGCTTGAAATTTCTCATCATTATGGAATTGAAAATTTTTATAAATATGGAATTACTATGATAAATATTATTAATACTAAATACTGTAAAAAACTAATCATTATGCTTCCAGGACAAATACATCCTGAACAATATCATCGATTTAAAGAGGAAAGTTTCTTTGTGCTTAGCGGAGATGTAACTCTTAAGCTAGATAAAAAAAAATATTTTCTAAAAGAAGGTATGCTTAAAACAATTTTACCTAAAACCATTCATGAATTTTATTCAAGAAAAGGTTGTATAATTGAAGAGCTTTCAACTACTCATAAAATAAACGACTCTTTCTATATAGACGAAAGCATTTCAAAAAATAAGAATAGAAAAAGCTTTATATCTTTTTACTAAATTAATTTAAAAATTTTTTAATTTTGTTAACAATAGTAAATTGATCTTTTTTCTTTAGATCATAAAAAATTGGTAAGCTCAAACAATTATTGTAATATTTAAGAGTGTTAGAAAAATTATTTTTTTTATTCATATTTTTAAACTTTTTAAACATAAATATCGGAATGTAATGGACTTGGGTCAAAATTTTATTTTTATATAAAAACTTAATTAATTTATTTCTAGATATTTTTAATTTTCTATAATTAATATTAATAATATAAAGATGCCAACTAGAAAAATTTTTTAAATTTTTATTATGTGTAATTTCTATATTTTCAAATTTATCAAATAATTTATTATATAATTTAGCAATTTGTGTTCTTTTTTTTATAAATTTATCAAGATTTTTTAATTGGGATATACCTAAAGCACAATTAATATCACTTAATCTGAAGTTAAAACCAGACATTACAATATCATACTTGAAATTATAATACTTTGCATTTTTAACCATTCCATGACTTCTTAAAAGTTTGCAATTTTCAAAGAAAAATTTGTTGTTAGTTGAAATAATCCCTCCTTCACCAGTAGTAATAGATTTTAAAGGATGAAGTGAAAAAATAGAAATGTCCGAATGTTTGCAGGATCCTACTTTATAAATTTTTTGATTTAGTTTATATTTTGCTCCAAGAGCATGACATGCATCCTCTAAAATTAAAAAATTGTACTTTTTTTTAAGAGCATAATAATCTTCAATAAATAAAGGGTTGCCACCCAAAAACATTGTTACTAATAATTTAATTTTTTTTAATTTATTTTTATTTATACATTCTTCTATTGTTTTTTTTGTTACCTGGCCAGTTACACTATCTACATCAGCTAAAAAAATATTTGCCCCAATAATCTTAGCCATATTTGCACTTGCAACAAAGTTTATAGCTGGAAGAATAATATTATCTCCGCTTTTTAATCCCATGGACATAAATGCCAAATAAATAGCAGATGTACCACTATTACATGTTAAAATGTATTTTGAGTTAAGTTTTGATTTAAGTTTTTTTTCAAAAGTTTTTACAAAATTACCTGTGGTGATTAAATTTTTTGTAAGGGAATTCTTGACTAGGTCAAGATCTGCCCTAGAAATATATTGTCTTCCATATGGTATAATTTTCTTAGAGTTCACTTAACTTTTATTGACTTTAATAATCTAGATATTTTTGCATCAAAAGAATTAATTTTATTCAAAACCTTTACTGTATTTTTTGGATCGTTTTTGTAAGCAATTCTGAGAATATTCATCCAATTAACATTATTTTTTGATCTCGCAAGCTCAACTTCTTTAATTATTTTTAGATTTTTTTTCATTATGTTTTGACTGAATTGTTTAAAAAAAAGTATAGTGTAAACATAATTCATTTATAAAAATTATGCAAATTCAATGTTTAATAAGTAAAAATTCATGGGTTGATGATAATTATAAAAATTTAATTAAAATTAAATTTTTTGCCTTTTCGAAAAAAATTTTGTTTTTTAATGATCATAAAAAACTAAGGAAAAATTATGATATAAACTTGATATTTAGTTATTTTAAAAAAATACCATCTAAATATTTAAAATTTTCCAAATTTAATTTGGTTATACACGGATCGGACCTTCCCTACGGAAGAGGAATGTCCCCAATTTCTTGGCAAATATTAAAAGGTAAATCAAAAATAGTTTTTACACTTTTTGAAGCTAACAAAGAATATGATACAGGCAAATATTACTTAAAAAAAACAATTAACTTTGGAAATAAATCTCTTCTAAATGAGATAAAAAAAAAACAATTTAATGAAATGGTTAATTTATACTTAAGTTTTTTAAAAAATCACAAAAAAATTAAAATAAAAAACCAAACCGGTAAATCATCTTACTTTAGATTAAGAAAATCAAAAGATAGTAAAATTAATATAAACAAATCTATAAAAGAACAATTTAATTTGTTAAGAATTGTAGATAATATAAATTATCCAGCTTATTTTATTTACAAAAACAATAAATTTAAAATTAAAATTACTGACTATGAAAAAGATAATAGTAAATAAAAACCTTATATTTCAAGATCAACAACCTTCTAAAATAATTGCAGAAATTTCTTGTAATCATAATGGCAAAAAAGATTTATTGATAAAACATATACTAAAAGCACACGAATCTGGGGCTGATCTAATTAAAATTCAAACTTATGAAGCAGACGATATTTGTTTAGAAACAAACAACGTAAATTTTAAGATAAAAAAAGGAATATGGAGAGGTAAATATTTGTGGGATTTATATAAAAAAGCTCAAACACCGTATGAATGGCACAAAGATATTTTTAATTTAGCAAAAAAAAAGAAAATAAACCTATTTAGTACTCCTTTTAGTCCTAGAGCGGTTGATTTTTTAGAAGAATTTAAAGTCCCCATCTACAAAATTTCTTCATTCGAAATAACAGATATTAATTTAATAAAAAAAATAGCAAAGACTCGTAAACCGGTAATAATTTCAACTGGTATGGCCACTGAAAAAGAAATTATGGAAGCAATAAAAATTGTAAAAAAATATCATAATAAAATAATTTTATTACATTGTGTATCTGGATATCCAACACCTGAGAATGAAGCTCACTTGAGCAGGATGAATTTATTAAAAAAAAAATTTAAGAATACAATGATAGGTTTATCTGACCATACAAATGATATTAAAAGTTCAATTATAGCCTCAACTTTAGGTGCAACAGTTATAGAAAAACACTTTATATTGTCAAAAAAAATTAAGTCTGAGGATAATTCTTTTTCCATAACCCCTAACCAATTAAAAAATCTAAAAGAGAAAATTATTAAAAATCATAGATTTTTAGGAAATGAAAAATTTCAGATAAAAAAATCGGAGGAGAAATCAATTAATTTTAGGAGATCTCTTTTTGCCAAAAGAAATTTGAAAAAAAATCAAATTCTAAAAAAAAATGATATTATATCTCTAAGGCCAAAAATTGGATTATCTGCAAATCAATTTGAAAATATTATTGGCAAAAAAATCAAAATTGGCAAAAAAAAAAATTCGCCAATATTTAAATCCGATTTTTTTTAGTTTTCTTAAATAAAAACCAAGTTAAATTATCTTGAGGGTACTTGTCATACTTATAAGTAAATCCATAGCTAATTAGTTTAAAATTCTTAGATATATCACTAAATTCTTTTGCAAAATCTCTTTTAAAAAGTTTATTCTTATTACCTCTATATTCAATAGATACAGGATACGGATTAAAATATTCAGCTATTAAAACATAATTTGCAGATAGGTTTTTTAATTTTTTATAAACTTTTTTTAATTCTTTGGGATTTAAATGAATCAAAACACCTTTTGTAATCACCAAATCAAATTTTTCACTAGTGTTAAATGTATGTATAGACTCATTAAAAACTTTCAAATTTTTAATTTTAGTTAAAGATAGGCTTGCTTTTTTATTAATCTCTACTGCGTAAATTTTTTTTAAATTTAAAAATATTTTTTTAAGAGCAATTAAATTAAACCCATTATTGGGTCCCAATTCAATAATTGAACTTACATTTTTTATTTTCTTAAAAATTTTTTTAAAAAAAAAATAATTGTTCTTAATAAGTTTTTTATCACTTAACCTTGAAGTATATTTGTTGCCAAATCTACCTTTCCAAAATTTCTCTTGATTATTCATTTATTTTTTTTTTATAAATTTGACAAAATTTTTAAATTTTTTCTTGTGATTTTTTATATCACTAAAATCCTCTTTACTATCAATATCCAACATTTTATCTGTTATTAATCCATAAATTTTCTTTCCACTTAAAAAATTTTTTGAGATAGATTTTACTCTATAAATGTCAAACAAAGCAGTTTGAATATAGCTTTTAGGCAGGTATTGCCTTGGGGCATTATGTGGTTCACTAAATCTTGAATCGTTTTTAACTATAGGTTTAATGATATTATTTTCATTTTTATTCCAAATTTTATAAACTGGGTGAGTATTTAAGGATATTGATTTAACTGAATCTATTTTGGTATTTTGTATTAAAATTTTTAGACCTTTTTTAATATCTTTAATCTTTCTTAAAGGAGATGTTGGCCTCAAATGTACAATAAAATCTGGATTATAATTTTCTTTTTTTATTAAATCCTTTAAACAATGCTGTACAAACTCCAAATCAGTTGAATTGTCTTTTGATATACTTTTTGGTCTCAAGAATGGAATTTCTGCTCCAAATCCTTCAGCAATTTTTTTATATTTTTTTGAGTCTGTGGATATTAAAATCTTATCAAACAAACCACATTGTTTAGCAAAGATAAAGGAATATTGTATTAAAGATTTGTTGTAAATTTTAATTAAATTCTTATCTCGAATCTTTTTTGAACCTGATCTACAAGGGATTATCGCTATAACTTTTTTTTTCAGATAAGACATACATTGTTAGTTCTAAGATCAATAAAATATTAATAAAGTTGTAATATTAATAAATGTAAAAATTTTTTTCAGTGCATAAATCAAGCCAATTGAGCTATTAGTACTGGTCAGCTACACGCATTACTGCGCTTCCACATCCAGCCTATCAACGT
>MDTB01208328.1_pt1 | contig 25927 bp, 25 predicted proteins | sample 811161 | NCBI WGS metagenome assembly MDTB01 (sample SAMN05326650, study PRJNA326480) | marine metagenome | isolation source: seawater | place: Mediterranean Sea | collected 2009 | reverse complement strand
TAGTCTGCATCAAAGTTTGGTTCATTGATTGGCATTAAGGTTGATTGCATCATAGAAAAAATGTTTGCGCCAAAGCGATCTGATTCTACTTCAGCCTTCTCTATTAAGGTTGATGGCCTCCTATATTGCTTTTCTTCGATTTTATTTTGATCTTCTACCTGATTAAGCAGATCTACTCTTACCTCGTCTGGGAGGCTTGCTAGAAATTCTTCATCAAATTGTTGCGGAAATGCAAAAGAGGAGCAAAAGAATATTACTGATAAAATTGTTTTTTTAAAAATCATTTACTTTTTATAAAGCCTGGGACTTCAATCCCACCTATTCCTATTGATGATTCTACTATAGCATTGATGACTTTATCTACCTCTCCATCTGTTAAAGTCTTTAAATCTGATTGAAAGATAAATCTGTAACCCACTTTTATATTGCCTGATTTAGGATCTTCATATAAATCAAACATAAACTTCTCTTTAAGCAATTTATGATTAAAAGATTCAAGCATAAGTAAGAGTACTTTTTTCTTTGAGTTATCTTTAATCAAAAAGGATAAATCTCTTTTAGTTGATGGATATTCAGAGATCTCACTATAAACAACATTATTAAATTTTATAAAGCTTCCTAAACTTTCTATATCTTGGTTAATTGATAAGTTGCATAAATCAATCTCAGCGAAAAAAATTTTTGTATTATTTTTTGAATTTACAACTGATCTAGGTATTTCTTTAATCTCAGTAAAATTCTCTGAAATTTCTAAAAGAACTTTTTTGAAATATTGTAAATCTATAAATTTATTAAAGTATTCATAATTTTGACCAATCCTTCCAGTCATAATTATTGCTAGCTTTCTTTTATCAGTTAAATCATTTTTTGATTCATATAAGTTTGAAATTTCAAATAATTTTATTGAATCCTTTTGTCTTCTTTCGTTATATTCAAGATTTCTTATAAGTGAATTAGCAATTGAAGTTCTCAGAAACGGCTTGTTTGAATCTAAAGGATTATCAAGCTTGAACGAAGATCTTTCTTCTTCAGATTCAAATGGGTAATTTATGGTTTCATAAAAACCCTTGCTGGCTAATGATAGCCTTAATATGTCTTCTTTTTTATTTTGGTAGGGCTCTTTAGGTAAGATATCTAAATTTTTTAATGGGATTTTGTTATAGCCAATCACTCTTGCAACCTCTTCTGCGACATGATTTAGATCCTCTACATCGTGCCTGAATGATGGAATTTTTATCTTTTCATCCATCCTAAATCCAAGATCTTCAAGTATCTTAGTATAAATATCGTCGTTTATTTCGATACCTAATATCTTCTCAACCTTGGACTTATCATTCTTAATATATTTACTTTCATAATCTTGATAAATCTTCTTATATAAAGAAAAATTAGTTATCTTGGCATGATCTTCAACAATTGATATGAATCTTCGCAAAGTATTTTCTAGCATAAGAGAATCAACTCCTCTTTCAAATTTATATGCAGCTTCTGAATTAAGATCATACTTTATAGATTTTCCTATCAATGATTTGGGTTTAAAAAAAGCACATTCAATAAGAACCTTTTTAGTATCATTGTTGCAAGATGTAGATTTTCCTCCCATTACACCTGCTAAGTTCAATACATTATTACCATTTGTAAAAACTAAATCAGATTCACATAGATCAATATTTTTACCTGTTAAGGTTACAAAACTTCCCTTTTTTTTAAGTCTTTCAAGGACAAGCTGATCTCCAACTTTTTCTAAATCATAGCAGTGAGTTGGGTTTCCTTGTTCATATGAAACATAATTGGATATATCAGTAAAAAAATTATTCTTATTTATATCTAATTCATCAAAATAGCTTTGGAGATAATTTTTATATTGAGAAGGTATTTTATCTATCTCAATATGAAGGAAATTGATAACAGGGCAATCGTTTTGTGAGTTGTTTATGAAATTAAAATCCAGTTTATCGATTTTGTCATCAAATGTTTTAAATAAGGGATCAACATCATAAAAGTTATTAAGCTCGCGCAAAATACCTTTAATGGAAAGGCAATCTCCTCTATTGGGAGTTATTTCAAGATCGAAAATACCTTTTTGATATGTATTTTCATGACCAAGCTGCATTAGCTTTTCAGATAATTCATTTGCATCAACATCATCTTTTATAAATCTTTTTAGATGATTAATATGGATTTTCATGATTATTTAAAATTGTTTTAAAAAATCTAAATTTGATTTGTAAAACTCTCTTATATCTTTTATGCCATATTTAAGCATTGCTATCCTTTCAACACCAAGACCAAATGCAAATCCACTGTATATACTTGATTCTATATTGCAATTTTCTAGCACTCTAGGATTTACTATCCCGCATCCCAGAATTTCAAGCCATTCATTGCTTTCAGAAAAAAGAATATCAACCTCTGCTGAAGGTTCAGTGAAGGGAAAAAAAGAAGGTCTAAATCTTAATTGGATATTATCACCAAATATAGAATATGTAATGTCATAAATAAGCTTCTTAAGCTGCGCAAAGCTTACATGCTTATCAACATAAATACCTTCAATTTGATGAAACATGGGCAAATGAGTAGCATCATCATCTTTTCTATATACTTTCCCGCTTGAAATGAATGCAATAGGAGGCTTATTTTCTAGCATAGCCCTTACCTGAACTGGTGAAGTATGTGTTCTAAGCACACTTGATTTTTGATTAATATAAAAAGTATCATGCATTTGTCTTGCAGGGTGGGAATCAGGGATATTTAACATATCAAAATTGAATTCTTCGGTTTCAATTTCTGGCCCGCTTATGGAGCTAAAACCATAAGACTCCAAAATTGATGTAATTGATATAAGAGTCGATGAAATTGGATGAATTGCTCCTATTTCAGTTGTTTTTTCTATAGATTTTTTTTCTTTTTTAGGGGGCATTATCCAGTTGCAGAATTAACAACCTTTGCAAATGTATCTTTATCATTGACCGCTATATCGGCAAGAATCTTTCTGTTAATAATAATATTATTTTTATTTAATGAATTTATTAAAACTGAATATGGAACACCCAAATCTCTTGAAGCAGTATTTATCCTAGCAATCCATAGATTTCTAAAGCTTCTTTTTTTATTTTTTCTATCCCTAAATGCATACTGAAGGGCTTTTATATTTGATTGCTTGGCAGTTTTATAAAGTCTGCTTCTTGCTCCATAATGACCCTTAGTCAATTTAAGGATCTTTTGATGTCTTTTTTTTGCTGTTTTAGATTTTGTAACTCTAGGCATATTATTTAATTAAACTTTCGGCAACTTTTAAGGTTGTTCCCTTCAATTTATTTAACCCTCTGTTATGTCTTTTCCTCTTCGTGGATTGTTTAGATAAAATATGATTTCTGCCAGCGCTTCTACTCTTTACAGAAGTTCCAGTTTTTTTAAAGCGCTTTGCAGCACCGGAATGTTTTTTTAACTTGTATCCCATTTCTAAGTAATATATTTAGTTCATCTTTTTTAGTGGCGATAGAACCATTTGTAATTGTCTACCTTCGAGAGATGGCTCTTGATCAACTTGAGCAATATCTACCAACTCATCCCTGAGCCTTATGAGCAATTCTAATCCAAGATTACTGTTAAGAATCTCTCTCCCTCTAAATCGGACGCTTATTTTAGTCTTATCTCCTTCAAGAATAAAGCTTTTTATTTTTTTTAATTTAATATTGTAATCGCCCACATCAGTAGAAGGCCTAAATTTTATTTCTTTAACAGAAGTTCTTTTTACTTTAGATTTTGAAGATGAGATGTTTTTCTTTTTAGCAAATACATGTTTCCCATAGTCCATAAGCTTACACACAATTGGATCTGATCCAGTTGGTGAAACTTGAACTAAGTCAAGTTCAGACTCTTTTGCTTGCTCCAATGCCTCTTTGAAAGCAATCAAGCCAAGCTTTTCTCCTTCATGACCAATAAGCATCACTTTATCAGCTCTAATTTTCTGGTTTATAGGTACAGTATTTTTTTTATTGATAGCTATGATTATTTACCGACGATATTTGAAATAATTGAGAAAATTTTAAGATGTAACATATTTGTAAGCAAAGATTCTATAATAAAATATGCCATATGCAAACAAATTTATGGCTGAAGAATATAATGATTCCAACCATTCTTTTCTTTTTTATAAAGATTTCTTTTGTTTAACCTAAACTCGTTACCCTCCCAAAACTCTATTTCATATGGTGTAAAAGAATAGCCGCCCCAATATTTAGGACACTTTCTTAAATCATCATTTTTTAAAGAATATTGATAGTCTTCTTTAACTTGCCTAAATGAGCTTATTGGTTTTGATTGATTTGATGAGATTGCTAATGCATTCTTTTCTTTTGCTCTGTCAAAAAAGTATTTTTGATTAAATTCATCTGAGGTCTTTTTAATATTTGCAGTCATTCTAATCTGAACATTTATGCTAGACCAATATATTAGAGCAGCTATTTGGTTATGAGAATTAAAAGCAACTGATTTTGGAGAGTTATAATTGCTAAAAAAGATAAATTCATCGTTAATAACAAATTTTAAATTTACGTATCTTGAACTTACCTCATTTTCAATCTTGTTGAAAGATGAAATTGAGATGGCCTCAATACCCTTTTGACCTTTTTCTAAAGCCAAATCGTATTTCTTCCTTAGTAGCAGAAAAGGAGCTTCTTGATTTAATTTATTAAATTTAATCATTTTATTTATATTTTAAAAATTAATTATATATGTCTCATTATTAATGAAGAATTTTAAGGATAAAGTCTACAAACAAAGAAAGCTATAAAATAAAGTTATTAAATAAATTTTTTTCTTTGAAGGTTAGTCTGTTACTAATTGTTTTTGTTTTGAACACATTTCGTAAAACCTTGTTCGACCGAATGTGGAGGCTTCCAGTCCATAACTTCTTTTGTATGAGTGATATCAACTTGTAATGATTCTGTAAGACGTGAAATCATATCAGGTTTGCCTATTAATTTACCAAGCAACTTTAATATCCAAACAGGAACAGGTAAAAGGCGAGGTTTGTTACCTTGAACTTTAGCCATTAGTTTCACCATATCAGTAGTTGAAAGATCTTGGTCATCGGATACTAAGAATATCTGATTCCCTGCTTTAGGGTGGTCAATACAATTATGAATTAAATCAACTAAGTTATAAACAGACACTAAACTACGGCGATTATTGTTTATGCTACCAAATGGTAAAAAGATTTTTTTAGATACCAAATTAAATAATGAAGCAAAATTTGCTTTTACATCAGCGCCATAGATAAGCGGTGGACGAATAATAACTACTTCTAAAGATGTCTCTCTTGCAAGCTTCATTAATAATTCTTCAGCTTCAGATTTGGATTGCCCATAAAAATCTTTTGGCTGTCTCTTATCTGTCGATCGAAAAGGAACACCGGTTTGAGTAGACTCACCATTCACCTTTATGGAACTTATAAAAATAAAACGCTTTGATCCTGCTTCAGCTGCTTGTTTAGCAAGATTGATTGTACCGGCTGTATTTACTTCTCTATAGATGCTCAGAGAATCATCCAAGCTATTATCCATTACATTAGTTATGGCTGCGATATGAATTACAACATCTACTCCCTCAAGAATTGAAGAATAATTAGAAGTCGAATCAATATCAGCAAATAGACAATCATTAGCCTTTGGAAATTTTCCCCTTCCCAACAAATTTATGTTTCCAAGCGTCTTATATCTTGATAGTAGATGTTTACCTACAAAACCAGAGTAACCTGTAACAAGAAGTTTTTTCATTACATTAATTACGCACAATGTTATAAATTGAGGCGCTCATTAGTTCCATTATTTTATAACGTGCATATTTGTTCACAAAAGCTTTGCGATCCGTGTGCACTATCCTCAAACGCTTGATAGCATTTACTGCTGCAAAGTGATCGCCTGGATGAAATACCACAGCATTTTCAATTTTTTCTTGAATAAACTTAGCTGCATAACCTGTTACCCCTGCAAGAATTGGCTTGCCTGTAGCTGCATATTCAAAAATCTTTGAAGGCAGCACCTTTTCAAAGGCATCATAATCATTTAGATGTAAAAATAGAATGTCAGCATCTCTATAATTATTGATGAGCTCTTTTCTACTTACTGGTGGAAATAACTTAACATTTTTGGAGTCTTTCAATAATTTGGATAACTGCTGTATCCTTCCACCATCACCAATAACTTTAAATGTGTACTCTTTTTCAGCAATTTTAGCAAAATCCGGGATAATGGTGTGTAGACCTTGGCCTTCACCAATATTACCAGCATAAAGTATGCTTTTAGACTCATCTTTTTCTTTTACAGCAGTTTTTGATTTGGGAAAGTTTAGGAACTCGCTATCTATACCATTGGTAAACCATGAATAACTTGCAAAAGGATATTTTTCAACAAAGTAAGACTCAAAACCTTTTGAAACTAAGTTAATGTGTGTGGCAGAAGAGAAAGTATATTGTTCGATAGCAATTAGAAAAGGTTTAATTAGCCATGCAAAAAATGGGGATAGAACATCTTTAATTGTATCGACAAATATATCTCGAATATCTAGATACAAGAGCACACCTTTCTTTTTAGCAATACGCGCACCTAAAAAAGCAGTAAATAATCTGGAGCTTGTAGCATAGACCACATCATATTGTTCATTTTTTACTTTTTGTATGCATTTAAAGTAATATTTTTTAAAAGACTTGATTTGATCTAATATACTGCTTTGATTTGAGCAAATAGTAGTTCGATGAATTCTAACATTTGCATCAATCTCATCTTTCAATGCACTCATACTATAACTAGCATATCTATTTGGCATAGTTGTCAAAATATCTATTTCTACATCTGTATACTTTTTTAACTCATTAATTAAGGATGTTGTCCTAAATGAGCCTGCGCAAAGATCAGGCTGATAGTAGAAAGATAGAACAAGAATTTTCACTGTGGATCAGAATTTAAATGAATAGTTGTCTTTAATGTACCATTAGAAAAAGGAATTTTGATTTTTTTGTTTTGTATTGATTTGCCGAATTCAGGATGCCAAGTTGAATCGACAATGTCTAATGGCAGAGAGCTCTCTAGAGTACAAATAAACTTACCTCTCACAGAAAACTTCACCAAATTATTAGATTGTCTCTTAACAACCACATCTGGGTGAACATGAAGATGAAAACAAGCATTAACTTTTTTCGATAAAATATCATCTATAACAATATTTTTATGACTACACTCTAACTGTCTTTTATGTCTTGTCTTTGGTGCTTGTTTGAGGAATCCATCATGACTTGCAACTAATATAACCTTATTATTCTCAATTTTAGCTTTTTCAAGTTTGCTATAAGCACGTTTAGCAACTCTAAAACCAGACCATACTTGAGATGAGTCATGCGATTCAATTGATACTGTGTTATGAGCTGGTGTTTTTCGCTGTCTGATTCTCTCATCACTAAGACCATATATAGAGGTTCCAGAGTTGATAAATACACGCTGCTTATCAATAGATATCTCAAAACTTAAAGTGTCTGCATGAGAATGACCAGGCAAATAATCAGGTCCCACATTGGCATGATCAAAAATCATAGTGTAGTTACCTTTATTTATTCGGGTATAGCCACTGTCAGAAAGAGTCTCTAGGGCGGTTTCAGTTTGGCGCCATTGCAAACCAAGATTGGTAGCATATTCAAAAACTTTAGCTGGTTCTGCAGCAATGCCGAGGGAACTATCGTTAAAAAAACTTATTTCTCCATCTGGATGTTGCATATTACTCAGCCAATGTAATGACTTTTGAGCTACAGTTTTCCAATTAGAAGTTCTCTCAATTAAAATTTTATTATTACAAGTTTTTGCTAAATCAAATAATTCCAATAGATCCCATAGTAAAATTACATGATACATTGGGCTCAGCTCAAAATGAGCACCATCATCAAGAAACTGTTCAGGAATCTCCCTATCTAGAAGCTTTAATCCAAGTTCAAAATATCTTTGTGCCTCATCATTATTTATATAAGTCCCAACAAATATTAAAGCTTTAGCATTTGCGAATAGGTGATTTCCAGATATATGGTATTCAATCTGCTGGGACAATGCACTGGCTTGCTGCATCAAGCTATTGAGCCAATGCATTTTGACTTTTGGGTGGCAACTTAGCCACTTTACTAAATTAACAATTCTTAGTGATAAAGGATATGGCTCCCAACCATTCCCCAAACAAGGAGGATTTTCATCTATCCATTTATCAAAAAATATGGCTTGCAGATCAGTTCTCTCTTTAAATGTTGAAGAATTTAAGTCATCAAAATAATGTAAATTATAAAGCCATAATTTATCTTTTCGATCACAATTCCACGAAGCCGGGCTATCAATTCTTCCATTAGATGATAAAAATCGTACCTTATTATCTTTAAAAAGAGATTGTTTATAAATTCTTGGGCCATTCCATTGCCAAGATTTTGTCTTTATTTTTTCTCGAATAGGTAAAACTGAAATCTTCTTGAAGTGATAGACTATGCGAAAAAATATTTGCTCAAAGCGTAAATATTTTAATGTGTTAAGTAATTTTAAAATTTTAGAGAACAAAATATGCCATTCCTAAACTATGGATTATATTGATTATTGATTGTCTAGCCAAAACTTGAAATAAAGCAACTGCCAAATCTTATATGTATTATTTTTAGTTCCAGAAAAGTGTTCATCAACCAGTTCTATTGCAAATTTAGAAGAGATAAATTGACTGATTTCACTAAACTCCTGAGATAATCTATCTTTACCAATTTTATTTACTAGCGCATCTAATGGTGGATTAAAACCTGTCTTGGGTCGCTCAATAAGTCTTTTAGGGATAGAGTTTGAAAGAATATTTTTTAGAGGTTTCTTGGTATTCCTTGAATCAATCAAATTTAAGCTTTTTTCGACTAGTCCATGGGAAACTATCGCTTCATCGAGCAATGGTACTCTAAGTTCAATGCTTGCTAGCATGCTTGCTTTGTCAGATACCATTAAATTATGAGATAAGAAACCGTAACGATCTAAAAATTGCCCTGCCTTAACTTTGTCCTTAATATCCCCATCAAACTTCTTAAAGATACCATTAAGCTTTTTAGAAAAATCTAAATAAAGATTGCCTTCATTTTTTCCAAAAAGCTTACTTAAATCATCTCTGCTGAAATAACCTAATAATCGTGAATAGGCCACTGGCCAATTTTTTTCTGTGGTATAAGAAAGCAACCTTTCAAACCTTTTATCAAATTTTTTTGGAAATAGCTTTAGTTTCAATAATAACTTAAAGATTGGCGATAAAAATAAAAGAATTTTATGATTTTGCAGTATGTGATATCGTGGATATCCTGCAAACGCCTCATCTCCTCCCATGCCACTCAGCATTACTTTGTATCCATTGTCATAGGCGGCTTGAGACAATTGATAAGTTGACCAAAAAGTGTAATCCGAAATAGGTTCTTCACTATTTGTAGCAACAAACTGAACTTGTTTTAAAAGTTTCTCAGCATCAATACTGCTATCATCAAAGTTATGGGTCACTATTTTTTTCTTAAGATATTCTCCGATCAACTTAGAGTATTTCTTATCAATATCAGAACTTGGATCTGTTGCATATTCTGCAAAGAATAAATCAGAGTCCTTTGTATAACTAGCTATAATGCTTGAATCGGCTCCACCACTAAAAAATACACCCAATGGCACATCTGCTATTGATTGACTAGCAATAGAGTTTCTAAGTTTACTCTCTAAGCTTGTTTCATTCATATAGCTGTTAATTGTAAGTAATTGCGAATATGTGCATTTTCCGGTTGCTAGCTCTATAGCTAGTAATTCACCAGGCAAAATCTTTTTAACGTCTTCAAAGCCAGTGGCTGGTTCATATAAAAAACCATTGTTAAAGAACTCATATATATCGAGAGTATCAATTTTTAATTCTGTTTTTACTAACTCTTTTAGACCTTTAATCTCAGAACAGCCAAAGATTCCTTCACCATTTTTCATAATATAAATAGGCTTAATTCCAATTGCATCTCTAACAATATTTAAATGGCCTGTTTTCCTATCCAAAATCACAATAATAAACATGCCCCGCAACATTAAGAAGGATTCAACTCCATATTCTGCATAAAGTTTTAAAATGACCTCAGTATCTGAATTACCAGTAAACGAATAACCTTTTAGTTGCAAAGATTTTCTTAGTGATTCATGGTTATATATCTCTCCATTAAAGATTATGGAATTTTCCTCTTCGTGCATTGGTTGATTACCAGCATTCGTAAGCTCAATAATGCTTAACCTGTTATGACCAAGGCCAACATATGCATTTTTATATTCTTTTTCAAAAGTTCCACTTGCATCCGGTCCGCGATGTTCTGTAACGCTTAGACTTGAAGCCAAGCGCTCTGAAAAGTTTGACTTATTACTGTAATAAAAGCTTATTCCACACACGAATTATTAATTTCCTTTATTTTGTTTTCGTTTTAAATTTAGATTGAGAAGTATCCAAGTCATCGGAAATGCAAAAGAATATGAAAACAACATATAAACTATAGACAACACTTTAAATGATGGAGAGGCTAAACTGCTAAATAATAAATAAATTATTGGTAACAAAAAAAAGATACCATACGCTGTAAGATAAAAACCAAATGATGAAACCGGATGAAACTTCTCCCCATAAGAAGCATAAAAATGATTAAGTGAGGGATGCTGTTCAACAATTTGCTGCGACTCAAACTCTACATTTCCGTGCCCAACCCCAAACGGACTTTCAAATAAACTAAGGATTGACACACGAACTGCATAAAGTCTGTATGCTATTGACCTATCTGCTATTAATAGTTCTGGCTGGGTTGATAGCTTTACAAAAGTGTCTACACCCCTCCCTAACTTTTCAACATCTATATTTTTAAAGCTTATGGAAAATGACAAGCCAAAGAGAACAAAAGCAATCATGGAGACTTTCAAAAATCTCTTGAAATCATACCTTCTAATAATTAAGAAAAATGTTAAAAAAATCATCAAATAAGCGAAACCAGTTCCCGATTTAGTTAGTCCTATCATAATCAAAACCTGAGCTAAATTAAGAAAAAAAGCTGGCCTTGTTATTCGTTGGGAGTAAAAGAAATATATGTTCAGTGCAAATAAGCCAACCAAAAGACCTCCAAATAGTCCTGGCTCTGTAGATAATGTTGAAATACCCCTGTATCCAAACTCAGTAACATTCATATTCCTCACAAAGAAAGACTGAAAAGCGATTAGCTGAGTAGGAAATATTAAGGAAAGAACCGACAAAGTAAAATAAATCTTAATTGCAATTGAAAATAACTTTGTAGAAAAGTACTCATTATATTGTCTGATAAATACGAATGTGAACAGAGCACACACTAATGCAAATAGCTTTCCAGGCTCAAAAGAAATAGTAGCTAGGGGATTAATGTATAAAAAAGCTAGGGAAATAACTAAAATTAGAAAAACAGATGACTTTGAAATTTTGCCTGTTTTCAATATTTTAAGAGTATAGAAAATTGCCGCGACAAGGGCTGCAGTCGGCTGTACATCACTATTTATGGGAAATATAGATATAAAAGGAAATAAGCAACATAAAAAAAATAGGTTCACTATCAGAAAATCAGAAGACATTTTTTGTCCTAATTTCATCCCTCTAATTTCCTATAAATACTAACATTCAACAAAATGGCACTTACAAAAGTTATCAATCCTAAGCCTAATAAAAGTATGAAGGTTTCTACTTCTTTAAAAACAAAAATAGAAAATAAGGCACTTACAACAAATACTAGAAAGGTAAAATATATTGATAAAGAAAAACTAACCTCTTTATTATTAGCCATAAAATAAATACTGGGAAGATACATTAATATTGCTGAGATCTTTATTAATAGCTGAATAAAGAAAACATGAAGGTAATTTGAGTATTCTTCGAAGATGCTCTGCAAAATAAAAGTTGAAACTAAGCAATATAACAAACCTGAAAAGATAATAGCTAGAGTGAAAAGTGTTTGATTTTTCTGAAGTAGATTTGCATTATTTTCCTTAAATTTCTTTAACAAAAAAGGAGTACATAGGAATAACAAAGAAGACATGCCCATATAAAACAAATTAGAAAAATTTTCATACAGCTGATAGGCACCAATAAATGGAGCTTCTTCCAGATTAAAAACTAATACTTTGTCAGTTATTATTATTAGAAATATTGACATATTTAAAAATAAGTGTCGAAGAGGCAATTTCCATTGCTCTAAGTGGATAAAAATATCAGGCCTTAAAATGTATATATATCTAATCGCTACATACAACGCTGAGCCAAGCAAACCTAAAGCTGATCCAATTATATAAATTTCAACAGGGTCGCGTTCTGAAGTATTAAATAAAGTTACATACGCCAAAATGCAAACAATTGGATACACAAAGTTAAATTTAACTAATGATTTTTCATCAAGTTTAGCTCGATAATTAGATTGACCAAATGATCTGAATGCATTTGCAAATACAGATATAAGTAATAAAGCTAAAAATTTAAAGTCACTAAAAAATATTGAAAGCATTATACTCGTAAATATAGCCATCAATATTGATTGTGACAAGAAGCGTTTTTGTCTTGTTATTTGCTCAGAAGCATCGCAAAGAGAAAACTCTTTTACAAAACTTCCACCTAGTCCAGAGTAAAACATTGTAGAGATGCTTATGGCTAATAAATATGGCATTAACACAGAATAATCTTCAGGTGTTACTTGCTTAGCTACAAAGAACAGAAGTAATGCCAATCCACCCAACTCTAATGCCTTACCAAATGTGTAAAATAAAACTTTATTAACTATCAATTTTAAGTGACTCCAAAAATAGCTTTTTATTAAAAGACAAATCCTTGCTATTAGGGCTTGATGATTTTTTTAGAGACTTATCACTCAAAAACTTCTCAAGCTGTATCCTCAAATCGTCGTCAGTGTATGATATTTGGTTGCTATCAACCAATAATTTTGCAGCTTGTCTACTGTATTCGTCAAAACAAACCGAAACTACTTTTTTTCTAAGCTCATTAGCGTCAACTAATATAGAGGATGATTTGGCTACTACTATTTTTGAACGAACGAGCAAATCAGAAAAATGATGAGATTTATCTATTTCTGATTTATGCACTGCCTTATAATCAGCACTATCTCTTGGATGAACTCTCAAAACTAATTTCCAGTCTGATGGAAGGCAATCTTGAATGATCTTAATTATTCTAAAACTATCCTCTTGACCATAAGGCTGCGTAAAGAAAGAGACAATATTCTCTTCTAATTTATTGTTTTGCTTTTTAAGCAGTGCCTGAAGGCTTAAGTTACCAAAATACTTTATTGAGGTTTCGCCAAAAAGATTCTGAAGTAATCTATGCTCAGAAATTGTTCTAGCGACTAAAAGATCTTGAATTGGAAAGTATGGCACTTTAATTGTGCCTGCAATAAACTGAATTCCAACTACCTTACCGGTGAAACTTGCTAAATTACTTATGGCTTTTTTTTCTATAACAGCATACCTACTCGTCATTTCAGAAGAAAAGAAAATGCATTTTGGATTATTCTTTGCAAGTCGCGCTAATGCTAATTCATAAGCGCCACTACTTATTATGCTTGTAGTTTCCCGTTCAATCTCGCGCTCGGGTATAGAAATAGTTGAACCAAATAAATTGAGTTTTAATATTCTAGATTCTCTATCAAAGCACAAACTTAATTTTCTTTTTATACTTAAAAGAAAAGAGTTGATAATATCAATAATTGTTATAAAACTTGATGCATTTGAGTAATGAATCTTAGTGCCATTTGGTCCCTGTATAAAATTTATTCCCTCTATGAAGTTATTCAAAGCCAATAAGTTTGATAATTGATCACGGGTTCTGTAGAGAGCTATAAACTTTTGATTTATTGGATTGGAATAACCGATAACTCTCAATGAAGTGTATGTGGAAGCTGCAACAAGTAAAGAATTTCTTAAAAATTGGATGCACCAAAGTTTAACTCTATTTTCCATCTTCCAGTTTATTTCAATTTGTGATTGTTCCTTTAACCATCCAAAAATAAGAGGATTAAGTATGCGAGATCTTGAGCTAAACAAGGGTTTCGAAACTTCGGTATTTGCTGCTAAAAATACAGACAGAAAATAAAAATTTTTTTGTCCTTCATATAAACAAACTTCCTTAATTCCGTGTTTTCTCAAAGCAAGGACAATTTCAAATAAGTCGATCATGATAAACTTAAAAATATCGTTTACATGACATAAAACTAAAGTTTTTTCTTCAAATTTTTGAAAAAAAGCATCTTTAAATTGATTTGAAAATTTATCCAGTTCTTCACCCAGAACTGCTCCACTTAACTCAATAAGATTTTCGTGCCCCAAAAATCTTTTTGCTACATCCTTAGTGCAAATTATTAAGTCCTGATATTCATAACGAACAGAATTTGCAACATATTCATCTAAAATAACATGCGCTCTCATAGTGATACTACTTTTTCATAAAATAGCTGGCTTGAAAAAAAATTTTAAAGTTAGCTTTTAACCTGAGCTTAAGAAAAATCAGTTAAAGAAAGCATTTCATTTTTATCAATATTTCTATTTATTTTTTTGCCAATCAAGTTTTTTATCTCAGCAGCTGGTATGCCTGTTCCAGGGCGTTTCACAGTCAAATCAGACTCCGTTAATATGTGACCAGCAGAAAGCGAATTTACTGTTACAACTGAATGATGCGCCCAATCTCTGACTTCTTTTTCATCATTATGAATCTCTTTTACCCCACTGCCTTTTGCCTCATCAATTATGCGAATACCCTCAATCATTATTTTGAACTCATTGGGGTCTAGAGAAACTGATGCATCAGGTCCTCTCATATACCTGTTAAGAGTGAAATGTTTTTCTATAACCTTTGCACCCATGCCAACAGCACCAATAGCAGTCCACATATTTGGTGTGTGATCAGAATGTCCAACCCATAATCCAAGGTCTTTGGACATGTTTTGAATTAATCTCAAGTTTATCGACTCGTATGGTGCTGGATAAATCGAGGTACAGTTCGTTAATAATATCTCTGAATTTCTTTCCTTCATAAAATTGACAGTTCTCTCAATTTCTTCATAAGTTGACATGCCTGTTGAAATAATGGCTGGTTTGCCAGAACTACTAATTGCTTCCATTAGCTGTAGATTGCCTAGCTCTCCCGAGCCAGTCTTGAACCCAACCACATCTAAATCATTTAAAACACCAACTGCTTCTGCACAAAATGGAGTACACAAGTATTGAATGCCAATATCTTCACAATGACGAATTAACATCTCATGATCCTTAACTGTTAAATTGTAATCATCCAAAATTTGATCTAAAGAGCCGCCCCAGAATTTAATCTTATTAGGTAGCATTTCAGAATCTGGAATATGCATTTGGTACTTGATAATATCAATACCTGAATCTTTCGCTGCATCTGCCATTCTCATTGCTACATTTAAGTTTCCAAGATGCTCAACCGCAGCCTCAGCAATTACCAATGTTTTGCTTGATTCATTCACACAAAAAGATCCAAATTGAAAGTCTTTAATCATTATATAACCCCTTAAGTTTTGTAATGTCTGCATAAATCATTTCAGCATCACTCATGTTTGAACGATTGTCGTCCGCTAGAACATGTTTCAATGAAACACCCTCTTCTTTTAAAATATCTTTAAGCAAAGTCTCAATTTTTATTGGCACACCGCTCGCCACATTATATATTTGACCGCTAGTACCACAATCCATTATTTTAAATAGGTGTTTTGATGCATCTTCCACTTTTATGTAATCCCTCATTGCCGATAAGTTTCCTAATTTTATCATGTCTATTTTAGAATCTTTAAAAAGCTTGATTTGAGAATACAATCTTCCAATAAAAAGTTTATCAGAACAGTTATGGCCCAACAAATTAAAAATCCTAGCCATAACAACATTTAAATCAAATCTTGAAACATAATACTCCATCAACTTTGTTTGATAAACTTTTGTAAGAGCGTAAATACTAGCAGGCTTAAGCTCAGCGCTCTCAGAGACAGGACACTCACAAGGTTCAACTAAGCCATACTCTGCTGAACTGCCAACCAATAATATCCTTATACTTTTGTTAACAGATACAACGGCTTCAAGAAGATTTTTAGTTAGGTTTACATTTCCTTGAAAATCTTCATAAAAATCATTGGTAAAAGTTCCAGCCAAATTAAAAACACGCTTTATCTCATACCTTTGAAATGTTTCAGAAATTGAATCTATGTTTGTTAAATCAACAAATATGCTTTCATTAGATTTGGAAGAGGGGTTGCGTGAGACAAAAATTGTCTTTGGGAGAGCCATATTGGAAATAGTCTTTCCAAGAAATCCATTTGAGCCTATAACCAAGTCACTCATCTTTGAAATTTAAGTCATAAAAGTCTTTCATCGTACTATCTGTAAACTCATAATTCACTAAGATATCTTTGATCTTGATAGCTGTATCAGCTTTTTCATAAGGATTGTGCATACAGCTAAGCTCTTTCTTAAAATCTTTTGAAAATGCTTTCTTGAAGCCTGACAGGATGGATTCTTTACTTTGGTCAACACAAATTAAATTATCAGCCATTATTCTCCCCTCTTCACGCTTACCTATATTTAAGGTTGGAACTTTAAAACTTGGGGTTTCTATAACACCACTTGAAGAATTGCCAGCAACTACGTCTACATAGTTTAAAGCGCTTACATACCTGAGCTGCCCAAGAGATGTAAAAGCAACAGTATTTGAGTTATTAAGGCTAACATATTTATCTATCATCTCATTTATTATTCGTCCTTCAGTATCGGCTAAAGTTTTCGTGAATATTACATTCACTCCCTCTAAATCATCAAGAGCCGCTAAAAATTCTGAAAAATTCTTTTTTGAGGTATTCTTTTCAAGCGTTACTGGATGAAATGTAGCCAAAATTGTGGGTTTATCGAAATTTATTCCAAGCTGATTCTCAAGTTCTGATTTCGAGAGTATCTTAATTTTCTTCAATGCATCTACATTGAGCGCACCTACATCAAAAACTCTTCCGGGTTCCTCGCCTAACTGAACAACTCTTTTTCTATATTCTTCACAAGCAACAAAATGCAAAGTACTTAGTTTTGAAATACAATGGCGGAACTGATCATCAATAGCCCCTAAAGTCTTTTCTCCGCCTTGAATATGAGCAACAGGGATTCTGCATACCCAAGCAGAAGTGACGACTGCCATATTTTCATAACGGTCTCCCAGAGTAACTAACACATCAGGTGAAAGTCTTTCAAGGGCATCAGAAAAGCCTATCATGCCTAAGCCCATTGATTTAACAATAGAGCTTGGAGTATCTGAGCTTAGAACCATTTCTACTTTTTCATTACAAACATAACCATCTTTTTCAATTTCTTGATAAGTAAGGCCAAATTCATTTGAAAGATGCATCCCCGAAACAAGTAACTGTAATTCTACATTTGGATCATTATTTAGCTCCTTAAGCAAAGGCCTTAATAACCCATACTCTGCTCGTCCACCGGTGAAAATACAAACTTTACGCATCTAATTTTTTCTCCTAATTTTTGTCAATGTTTCTGCTAAATCAAAGTCTAAAGGTTCATTTATATCGAATGCCTCTTCAGGATGAATTATAACTGGAATACTAGTTCTTCCCAGCACAGAATTATTTTCTCTTAGAGTTTTTATACTTGTACAATAAATTGCACTTGATTCTTTATATAAAATTTCTCTATCTTGACGTCTTCGAGGCTGATTAGGAACTAAATGAACATATCTGTCTTCAACTATCCTTCCAAGCACATCTGTAAATGGAACTACAGTTACAACTGAATCTGCATCACCTTGACTGAAAACAGACATACATTTGTCTATGCTTCTGCCAGTCCTGAAAGGAGATGTAGGCTCAAGAGTTATAACCACATCTACTGCTGTACTATAACTTTCTTCAAAAAAATCACAGGCATGTATTAAAGCTTGTTCTGTCTTAGATGTATCACCAGCTATTTCCTCTGGTCGCATAATCACCTCTACATTGGAATGCTCTTTACAAACAGATGCTATTTCATCACAATCGGTAGAAACTACCATCTTATCAATACAAGTTGCTTCTGAGGCATGTTCAATGGTGTGAAGAATTAAAGGTTTCCCACCTAAATTTTTAATATTTTTTTTAGGAATTCCTTTGGATCCGCCTCTGGCAGGAATAACTGCCAAAGTAAATAGTTTTTTTATATCTTTCATTCCTATTCTAGCTCTAGATTATTAAAATCTTTTTGAGCTCTGTGCAAATCTTCCATTCGCCCAATATCAAGCCAATATTCATGAATAGGAAACATAGAAATCGTCTTGCCACTTTGCATTTTTTCCTCAAGAAGCGATGGCATATCTTTAACTTCTTCACTGTCAAGTGAGGTCACAATGGAATTATTTAGAACATATATACCTGCGTTTACAAAAAAACTATGAGTTGGTTTTTCAACGATACTAGTAATAATATGCCCATCCCCATTTATTACGCCATATGGAACTTGATACTGGTACTGCTTAACACACATTGTTGCTAAATTATTATTTTTTTCATGGAATTCTAGTAGCTGCGTAAAATCAATATTTGTTAGTATATCGCCATTCAGCATCAATAAAGGTAATTTGGAAATTGAAGAAGGGAGTAATGAAAGCGCCCCACCTGTTCCCAAAGGACTTTCTTCTTGAACATAATCTATGTTGACACCAAATCGACTGCCATCACCAAAATGATCTTTAACCTGATCTGCTAAATAATGTATTGAAATATAAAAATTTCTGAAGCCCTGCGCTTTTAATTTCAAAATTATTGTTTCTAACAGAGGTCTAGGGCCAACTTTAAGCATGGGCTTAGGACAGTCATCAGTCAAAGGCTTAAGCCTAGACCCAAACCCCCCTGCCATTAAAAATACTGGATTTTCTATAGTTTTTAAATCTAAGTCCTCAGTCAAAACAACTATATCGATCACCTCATTTTTATCATTAACTACAGGTAGTGATGAGATTCCTTTAGTTATCATAAGATTTCGAGCACTTTCAATTGGAAAAGACTCTGATATTGTCAATGGAGATTTATTCATGATATCAGGAGCAGTAGTTTCTAAATTTTTTCCATTTAGTAACGCACGTCTTATATCACCGTCCGTGATAACACCTTTAATTTTTGAGTTACTATCTATTACTAAAGCAATCTTGAAGGTAATATTTTGATTTATTACTTTCATGCATTGCTTAAGAGTTGCTGTAGTATTGACCAGCGTTTTTTGCCATTTATTTTTCATAATTTAAGCTCTTATAAACCTACATTTTGCTGTCTAAATATCTTCCAACCTCTTTATGTTGAAAACCAGGCATCATTTCAGAAAATAGATTTACTAATTGTTTTTTTGTCCATTTTTTTGCATTTTTCATTTTTGTTATTTCTTTTTCAAAATATTCCAATAATTCATAATTATAGTTGGGAGCATTTTGGATTACACCAAGATTATGAAAACGATCCATATCTAAGGTTTCATTTTCTGTAAAAAACTCCTCAAAATCTTTCTCGCCGGTCGTATCACTAACAGTAAAAAGGCATGGCCATTTTCCTTCTTGTGGAAGTATTTTTGATAGCTCTCGGGCTTCATCTTCAGATTTACAATGGTAAGGATCATACCCTTGTTCATTTAAATACTTTGTAGCAATATCAGCAAAAGTAATAAGATGCAAAGACTCACTTAATTTTGGAAAGAAAATATCTCTATTCTTGCCAAAAATACATGACATTAAGCAAAGTTCACCAGACTCTTGAGGAATAACAAAATAACGCTTTATGTCTTTTGGAGCTACAATTGGCTGATTCTTTTCTAAACGCATGTTAAAACCATGCAAAAGAGAGCCATCTGAAAATGCCACATTAGCGAAGCGAGCAGTTGAAATAGGGATTTGTTCGCTTCTGCGCATTAAAAACATTTCCATAATACGTTTAGATCCCCCCATCATATTTACCGGGTTTGCTGCTTTATCAGTGGATACACAGAAATATTTTTTAACACCTGCATCAATTGATTGCTGTATTGTTTTATCGGTATTGAAAATATTTACTTCTATCATCCGCATTAGAGTATATGGATCTTTTTCGCTTCGAACATGCTTTAATGCCGACAAATTTAAAACGTAATCATATTTACCATCGGCCTTGATAAATGCATCATATTCAGTTGAGCCGATATCTAGAGCAAAAGTCTGAAAATCCCCATCTATGTATCCAAAGGAACTGCGAATATCTCTTACTAATTCAACCATGTTATTTTCGCTAACATCAACAACATGGAGTTTATTGGGATTTCGCTTGAAGATTTCTTTTGTTACTGCTTGACCAATTGAGCCGGCTCCTCCAAGCACTAAGAACTTTGAATTAGAAACAGTTTCCTGAAGTTCTAGTTCATTGTTTGATATATCATCTGACAATAGTAGTTTTTCACGACCAATTAAAGACAAAATTTTATTCATTTACCAGACTCCCTTTGTATCAACTAAATAATCTCCTGAAAAATCTATTCCTCGAAACTCCCTATGGTCCACTAATAAAACTGAAATATCGGCTTCCACTTCTGCTTGCTTTATAGATCTAAGGTCAAAACTCTCATTATCTAGCTCCATAATATTAGGCTCTATTGCAATTACTCTACCTTGATGTAGTTCTGAAATTTTACGAGTTATTTTAATCGCAGGGCTCTCTCGTAAATCATCTATATCAGGCTTAAAAGCTAAGCCATAACAAGCAACAGTTACATCTTTTGACGTTTTGGTTGGATTAGCTTGTAAAAAGTTAGCAATCTCAAGCTTCACTTTATCAACTACCCAGTTTGGCTTTGCATCATTAACTTTACGAGCAGTATGAATGATTTGTGCCTCATCTGGAGTTTTGCCGACTATAAACCAAGGGTCTACTGCAATACAGTGACCTCCTACACCAGGCCCTGGTTGTAATATATTTATGCGTGGATGACGGTTAGCTAATGATATTAACTCCCAAACATCAATATCGAGTTTATCGCAAATGATTGATAGCTCATTCGCAAAAGCAATTTGCACATCGCGACAAGAGTTTTCTGTTAATTTTGTCATTTCGGCAGTGCGAGCATTAGTAATTACGCACTCACCTTTTACAAAGATTTTATAAAGCTCAGCTGCACGTTCAGAGCATTTAGAGGATATACCGCCTATAACTCTGTCATTTTCTACTAACTCTCTTACAACATGTCCGGGTAGGACTCGCTCTGGACAATAAGACACATTGATATCAGCATTTTCCTCATCATTTTGAGGGAATACTAAATCAGCTCGGATTTCGGCTAACCAATCGGATATTTGGCCTGTTGTACCAACAGGTGATGTAGATTCTAAAATTACTAAATCTCCTTTTTTTAACACTGGTGCAATCGATTGAACAGCCGATTTAATGTATCCTAGATCCGGTTCAGGGATATCTGAATTAGTATCTTTAAAGGGCGTTGGAACTGCTATTAAAAAAGCATCTGCAGGTTCTGGGGTATTGGTTGCTCTCAAGTATCCTTCATTAACAGCTGCATGAACAATCATATCCAAATCTGGCTCTTCAATGTGTATTTCTCCCCTATTTATAGTATCAATTGCATGCTGATTAACATCCACACCAACAACATCTTTCTTTCGAGATGCAAACATCGCAGCAGTTGGCAACCCGATATAGCCCAACCCTATAACTGAAATCGTTTTAAATGACATCTATATTTTTCCTAGTATTTCACAAATTCTCTCACAAGCATGCCCATCTCCATAGGGGTTATGTGCTTGGCTCATGATTTGATATTCTCTATCATTTTCAAGTAAGTTCTGTACTTCGGAGGTAATTGCATTTACATCCGTCCCAACTAATTTAACAGTACCAGCAACAATGGCTTCAGGACGCTCTGTAGTATCACGCATTACCAATACTGGTTTACCTAAACTTGGTGCCTCCTCTTGAATACCACCAGAATCTGTTAAAATGATCTCAGCTCGATTCATTAAATACACAAATTGCAAATACGGTTGCGGCTCAATTAAAAATATATTATCCACATCTGATAGTAAACGTTTTACAGGCTGTTGAACATTTGGATTAAGATGAACAGGATATAAAACTTCAACATCCTTATTATTAACTGCAATGTGATGAATTGCTTCACAAATACGTTCAAATCCTCCACCAAAGCTCTCACGTCTATGACCAGTAATGAGAATCAATCTTTTTTTACTGTCTAAGAATGAGAATTGCTCTTCAAATAAGTTTTTTAGTTCCGTTTTACTATTGATTATCTCATTAGCCAAAAACAGTGCATCAATCACAGTATTGCCGGTGATATATACATTATCTTTATCAATATTCTCTCGATATAAATTATCCGCAGATTTTTTCGTTGGTGCAAAGTGATAATTTGTAATTGCCCCGGTTAATTTTCGATTAGCTTCCTCTGGCCATGGTGAATAAATGTTGCCTGTGCGAAGCCCAGCTTCAACATGCCCCACAGGAATTTTTTGGTAAAATGCAGACAATGCAGTTGCAAATGTAGTTGCAGTGTCGCCATGTACTAAAACTACTTCAGGTTTAAATCTATCATATACAGATGACATATCTGTCAAGATTGATGAGGTTAATTCAGGTAATGTTTGTTCTGGTTTCATAAGATGTAAATCAAAGTCAGGAGTGATATCAAAAATTTTGAGCACTTGATCTAGCATCTCACGATGCTGAGCTGTCACACAAACTCTTGAGTCAAATCGTGGATCTGAATAAAGCCTTTTAACCAAAGGCGCCATTTTAATCGCTTCAGGACGAGTGCCAAAGACGGTAAGAATTTTTTTCATATCATGAACTTTTATAAAATTAAATACTTAAAAATCTAAGAATTATTTTTAGTGAAAAAATAATATCTTATCAGGACGAATACAATACTAAGTACTACACCCAATAGCGCGCTTAAAAGAGATATTAATATCCTGTTAGGTTCTGATTCTTGCTCCATTACTGCAGGTGGATCAATAAAATCAAAAACGTATGATTGATTAGCTTCAATCAAGGTTAACTTTTTAGTTTCTTCTTGCAAGAGTTGCGCCAAGGCTTCTTTAATTTCAGATAAGCCAGTTATTGAAATTTGTTTATTGAGATAATTAACAGCCTTTTCCGCTTCTAATTTATCTTTTTGTCTATAAAAACTATTAACTTCACGAACAACCAAATCAACCCACTCTTTAGCTATAAATGGAGATTGATGTTTAATACTTACAGTGATGAAGCCAGAATTTATATCTTCAAATATATTTAAATGCTCTTTTTTAAATACTTCAAAGCTTTCTTGAGCACTGGGTATTTGTTTTTGTGGATAAGAATAATCTCTAATCCATTTATTAGTTTGCATATCAAAAACATTATCATCAAAAACCAGCATTTTCGTTTGGGGTTCCCAAGATTTAACAGCCATAAGATCTGGCAGGTAAATATTTGTCAAGATATTATTTTCGAAGAAGCTTAAAGAATTTATTTTTTGTAATGCTTTTGCAGAATTACTCAGATCATCACTTGAGGGGAGGCTTATGCCAGCAAGTCCTGCAAGGCCGTTGTAACTTCTGAGGGTCCCTGAAGTACCATTAGATTGGTTAACGGGTACAACCAACGCTTTGGATATATATATATTAGGCAAAAATAGACTGAATATAACACCAATGATTAGCACAAAAGTTGTTATAGAAAGAATGATCCATTTTCCATCAAGTAGAACAGAAAAAAGTTCTTGAAGATCTATTTCATCATCAGGATTATTTTGTTGAACTCTAGTGTATTCTTCTTGCATAGAAAATTATGAATAAATGTATGAGTTAAGTTTATCGTATTCTTCTTTCTTTTTGGCAATAAAATTCTTTGTGATAGCTGTTTTTTCTCTAATACCCTTTGGCGTTAATATATATGCATACTTTAATTTTTGAGTCGATTTATTGAAATTATTTACTTTAATAAAGCCAACATCTATCAACGCTTTAAGACAATAGTTTACCTTTCCTATGCTAAGACCAGTTTTTTGAGCTATTTGTCTTTGAGATACATAAGCACCTCCCTCAATAATGTGTAACAGTTCTAACTGGTCTTCTGTGATTGTTTGAGATTTCATAATAAGAACTCAATAATTCTCAATTTCTAATATAAAAATAAGAAAAATAATTCGAATAAATAGCTACCGCACGGTTTTTAAACTAAATGCTTTGATTAATTACCGTTCAATAGTTGAACGATTATAGTTAATATGAATTTAATAGGCAATATCTTCAAAAGATAAGATCTTTTTCTGAGACATAAACTCTTCTCATAGAGCCAAGAAAAGTAAGAAGAGCGCCAACTCGTCCCCGTGAAGGAAGTGAGCAAATTCTTACCATGCTTCCTTTTAATGACCCCTTAGAGATAAGAGCATCTTGTCCTATTTGAATTTGTGAAGTTACTGGATCTGTTTTTGATGTTTCTTCAACCATTTGCATGCTTAGGATGTCTGCATCAGATACACAAGCAATATTATCCCCAAATCTTATAATATTTTTTATACCTATTGTGTATTTAAGAGCCGAGTAGTTTTTAAGACTAGTTTTAACAAAAATGTATCCTGGAAAGAGTACTTCCTCCTTGGGATTAGAGTTGATATTTTTTATTGTTATTGTTGGCAAATAAAAGTTGAATTTTTGATTTATCAGATTGCTTTTTAATCTTCTAAGCTCATTAATCTTATAAGCTGCAACAATCCAATTTTTTTTCATAATATAGTGGTGCCCGAGGCCGGACTTGAACCGGCACGATATTTCTATCGAGGGATTTTAAGTCCCTTGTGTCTACCAATTCCACCACTCGGGCAAACGTTAGTTATCTCCTTCAAAAGTTATGTTTTGCTCAATCTCTCTAACAGTTTTCTTATTATACTTTGCTCTTATTTTATTGTTAGTATTAATTGCAGTTTCTAAAACATTCAAATTTGCTTGTTTCTTTTTTGAATATAATGAGAATGCTTTTGAATCTTTTGGCAAACATGCTCCACCAAAACCAAGCCTGCCGTCGTGACCCGGAACTTGCATATGGGAATCCCCAATTCTTTTATCTACTGAAATCATTTTGATAAAATTTTCCCAGCTATCCTCACTTCCAGACTCAGCAAAAAGGTTGTGCAGCTCATTGAAGAAAGAAACTTTTGTAGATAGAAATGAATTTATTGTGTATTTAATGAATGATGCAGTTATCTTATCTGTGAAGAAATATTTTTTAGACAAGCATTTAGTATGATTTGAATAAAAATCACTTAGGACATTACATTTATCTTTTTCGCCTCCAAAAATTATAAGGGAAGAATTAATAAAATCCTCTCCAGCATGCTTTTCTCTGAGAAATTCTGGATTATAGATAAAATCTCTATTTAACTGTGATAGCTCCTGAATGTTGTCAGGCAAAACAGTGCTTTTAAGAACTACCAGATAATTATTATTGATTAGGGATATTTCTTTAAATACTTCTTTTACGATTGAGATATCTTGACTAGAATCATTCTTCATTGGTGTTGGTAAGCAAACAAAAACAATATCTGGCTTAAATTTTATTATTTCATTAGTATCCGTATTGAGTTTTGGGTCGATCTTAATAACTTCAACTGTATCAAGAAATCCATCTGCTAGAGCCTTTCCAACAAATCCATAGCCTACTATTGCAACCTTCATAATTCTATATTGGAGGCTGAGGCCGGAATCGAACCGGCGTACACGGATTTGCAGTCCGCTGCATGACCACTCTGCCACCCAGCCAAATTATTTAATTTTACCTTCATCT
>MDTB01156601.1_pt1 | contig 25934 bp, 24 predicted proteins | sample 811161 | NCBI WGS metagenome assembly MDTB01 (sample SAMN05326650, study PRJNA326480) | marine metagenome | isolation source: seawater | place: Mediterranean Sea | collected 2009 | reverse complement strand
ATATAAAAAGTCTTCATACTTTTCGTTCATGAGTTTAATAAACTCTAATAATATTGGAGTAAGTTTTTTTACTTCACTATCTCTACTTCCTGGAAAAACTGATATTATCGCTTTATTTTTTTTTATAACCTGGCTAAGTTCAATTTTTACTTCCTTATTATTCTCTAAAAGAGGGTGTCCTACAAACTCATTACTTACATTTTCTTTATCCCAGTATTTTTTTTCAAACTTAAATAAAAGTAAAATATGATCTATAAATCTTTTTATTTTCTTTACTCTTCCTTCTCTCCAAACCCATACTTGTGGAGCTACAAGGTGTATTGTTTTTGTGTTTGGTAATTTTTTTTTTACTTTTTCAGCCACTCTCAATGTGAAATCTGGGCTATCTACTGAAAACAAAATATCTGGATTAAACTCCAGTATTTTTTTAGCAGTTTCGTTAATTTTTCTTCTAATTTTAAATATATTTAATAAAACTCTTGTAAATCCTAGGTATGTTACTTCATTTAAATTTGAAATTGAGTTTATGCCTAGAGATTTAAGTTCTTCTCCTCCTAAACAAAGAAAGTTGATACTTGGCTCTTTGATTTTTAGTTTTGAAATAACTTTAGCTGCTAATTTGTCACCTGAAGGCTCACCTGTTAAAATAAAGATCTTCTTCATTTAAACATTCTCCAAATACTACCATTGTCTGAAACAAGATAAATTTCTCCTGTTTTTTTTTGAATTTTAATATCTCTTATTCTTCCAATATTTCCCTTGAATATTATTTGTTCAACAACATAAGAGTCTTTAAAACTGATTTTTCTTAATGACTGATCTTTTAAAGCAGTAACAAGTGCATCTCCGTTCCATTCTTTGAATTCTTCACCTTTGTAAATTGCAATCGCGCTTGCTGCTATTGATGGAACCCAATATTTTATTGCTTTTGTATATCCGGGTTTCCACTTTGGACCAATTTTTGTTCCACTATAATTTGTTCCACCCCATCCTAGTATTTTCCAACCATAATTTTCGCCATAATTTGCTGTACCAAACCAATCACCTCCCTTTGCGCCATGATTGCTTAAATAAATTTTATTATCAAAAGGTGATAAAGCTATTCCTTGGGGATTTCTCACACCTATCTGATAAATTTCAGGTAGCCAATCTTTTTTATCTTTAAATTTTGGATTATCTTTTGGAATAGAACCATCTAAATTTATTCTAATAATACTGCCAGGATGCTTTTTAGGGTCTTGAGCAATCATACCCTCTCCTCTTTCACCAGCTGTTATAAAAAGTTTATCTTTTTTAATAACTAGTCGTGAACCAAAATGATATCCGGAATTTATAGGAGGTTCAGCTCTAAAAATATTTTTAAAAACTATATTACTGTTATTAAAGACACCTCTTGCAACTGATGTGCTGGAATGCCAATTTCCTCTGTTCTCAGAATACGAAACATAAACATGTTCATCATGAAATAAAACATCTAAAAGTCCACCCTGCCCATCTTCCAATACAGACAAGTTATGTTTAATAATTGATTTTGTTTTATCTTTTAAATTTATAATTAAAAGGTTTCCGGGTTTTTCTGTTATCAAAATATTATTTTCATCAATAAAAGATAAACTCCACGGCTTGTTTAACTCGTCGAAAATTTTTATAAGTTTTATTTCTGAGCTATATGAGTAAGAAAAAGTAAAATAAATTAAAAATGATAAGAGTATTTTTTTCATTTAGATAAAATGAACATTTTATTTTTATTTGCGAAATTAATACACTTTTTTCTCTCTAAAAAAATATTTTGCTTATTCTTTACTACTATACCTTTAAGGCCTAATAACTTACAATGTTTTAAAGTTTTCAATCCGACAGTTGGTAAATCCACTCTTAAATCTTGTTTTTTTTTTGGAAATTTTACTAGCACTCCATTATTTTTGAGACTCTTTTTTTTTAATTTTTTAAGCATATTTTGTGTACCGCCTCTTCCTTCGATAGCTATCATTTTTTTGTTTCTAACTACCGTACCTTGGCTGTGGTTATATTTATTCAAATTATTTAATACGAAAATTGCTTTATTTATATCAGCTTTATCAGTAATGTTTGGTTTAATTTTTGTATAAATACCTTTTTTTAAAGTTAGTTCTGGATTAAAAAATAATGAGCTAATAGTTTTAATTTTTTCTTTTTTAAAAATATTAATTATTTCTTTTAAAATAGCTGCATCGCCGATTCTTGAGCTTTTTATGATTCTTGATATATAATAAACACCCTTAAAGTCTAGTTTTAACTTAGAAAATTTAGGTTTCTTAACATTGCCTGCAAAAAGTACTTTTTTACATTTATTTTCTTTTAAAAATTTTATGATTTTTCCAAATTGTCCTATGGATACTCTTTTAGAATTTTTATCTTTTTTGAAAGACCTTTTTTTGCTTAAATCTATAATAAGATATCTAAATCTTTTTTGTTTAATCTTTTTTAATATTTCCTTGGGAAAGTCATTATCTCCAAATATTAGTCCAATCATTATTTAGCTAATGGTGTGCAAATAGGTCTTTTTTTATCTTTTGCTATAAAATCAATTACTTCTTTAACCAAATCATTTTCCTTAAATTCACCATTAATTTTAGATAAATTATCGTGGAGTTTCTCAGATGAGAAGATTTTTTTATAAGCAGTATCAAGTTCTAGAATTTTTTTATTTTCATATTTTTTTCTTCTTAATCCAATTAAGTTTATGCCTTGCAAATAATTTCTATTTCCAAATGATAAACCAAATGGAATAACGTCTTTAAGAACTCCTGTCATACCGCCTATCATTGCTAATCTTCCTATTCTTGTAAATTGCTGTACCGCTGAGTTTCCACCAATAACCACCGAGTCTTCTAATGTTACATGTCCACCTAAAGGAACATTGTTAGCTATAACAACGTTGTTACCGACTTTACAATCATGAGCTATATGTGAAGAGATCATAAATAAGCAATTATTTCCAATAACTGTTTTGCCTCCTCCACCTTCTGTCCCGGGATTTATTGTTACATATTCTCTAATCATATTATTTTCTCCAATTACTACACTGTTTGTTTCTCCTTTGAATTTTAAATCTTGTGGCATTGTTCCAATGCTAGCAAATGGAAAAATTTTTGTACCTTTACCTATTTTTGTATTTCCCTCAATATGAACATTTGAGATTAATTCTACATCTTTTAGAAGCTCTACATTAGGTCCAATATAGCAAAAGGGACCAATTTTGACATTGCTATCTATTTTGGCTTTTTTATCTATTACACTTGAGTTATGTATCATTTTATTTTCTATCAACTATAGTTGCGGACCACTCTGCATCAGCCATTCTTATTCCATCGACTTTAGCTGTTCCTTTATATTTCCAAACTCTTCCATGAGATCTTATTGCCTCTATCTCTAAATGAAGTTCACAATCTGGCAAAACTGGGTTTCTAAATTTAGCTTTTTCTACACTCATTAAATAAACTAATTTGTTATCATACTCTTTAGGATCAATTCCACATGCTGTTAAAGCTGCAGCTGCTTGTCCAAATGCTTCTACAATTAATACTCCAGGCATGACTGGTTGACCTGGAAAATGTCCTTGAACATAAAATTCATCTTTTTTTACATTCATTATTGCAGTTGCAGATTTTAAATGAATAATTTTAGTTAATCTATCTATGAGCAACATAGGTGCTCTATGAGGAAGTAATTTTTCAATTTCTTTTCTGTCAATAGACTCTTTTTTAATCATTTTAATTTTTTTTTAAAAATTCTTTTAAAGGAACAGCAGGATATCCCATAACTATAGTATTATTAGGTATATCTTTTACTACACCACTACCACCACCAATTTTAACATTATGTCCAATATTTAAGTGCCCAGAGACTCCAGCCTGACCACCTATAGACACATTGTTTCCTAAAATAGTGCTGCCTGCGAAACCTACTTGACCAGCTATCATACAATTTTTTCCAATTTTTACATTATGCGCCATATGAACTTGATTATCTAAAAATGTATTTTTTCCGATTTTAGTATCATCTATTGATCCTCTATCTATTGTGCAAGATGCACCGATTTCTACATTATCCTCTAATACTACTTTACCGATGTGAGGAAATCTGAAATTTTTTTCTTTTATGGGTATAAAACCAAAACCTTTCAATCCTATTTTCGCTCCATCTTGAATTACAACATTATTACCAACAATTGAATTCTTTATCATTATATGAGATCCTATTACACAATTTTTACCTATTAAAACATTTTGCTCAATTATTGTGTTACTACCAATTACTGAAGATTTACCTATTTTTACATTTTTTCCAACTAAAACATTATTACCAAATTTTACTCCTGGGTACTTAGTTTTACTTGGTTTTTTTAGAGTATTATCAGGATAATCTATATCGGCTTTTGGGTAAAACTTTGATGTAATTTTTGCTAATTCAAATAATACATTATTAACTTTTATAGCTTTGCAAGATTTAGGTAAAAATTTTACAAGATTTTCTTTAGTAATACAAGTAACTGCTTTTGTATTCGATGCAAAATTTATATATTTAGTAGAGTCAAAAAAAGTTAAATCTGATCCTCCTGCATTATCTAAAGTCTTAATATCTTTTATTATTATCTTCGAGCTAGAAATATGTGGAAACAAAACATTTAATTTAAAAGGACCTTTGCTTTTAAAAAAAATATTTTTAGACATTAATTTAAATTAAGTGATTGTAAATCCTTGTTTAAAATTTCAATAATTTGAGAAGTAATTTCAAACTTTTTATTCCCCATAAGAACATTCTTTTTATCGATAACTAATGTAATACTGTTTTCTTCCATGTATTTTCCTAATATAGGATTTAAATTTTTAAGCATTTCATCACCAGCTTTTTTTCTTTTAGAAGCTATATCTCTAATAGATTTATCTCTCTCTTTATTAAGAGAAAATACTTTTTTTCGTAATTCTTCTACTTTTTTCTTATAATCTTCTTTAGTGAGTACATTTTTTTGACTAACAATTTTTTTTTCTTCCTCTTTAAGTTTTTTTGCAGTTTCATTGAATTTTTTATTTGATGTGATTAGAATTTTTTTTAAATTATCTTGTGCTTTTTTACCAGCCTTACTCTCGTTCATTACCTTTGCATAATCTATAAAATAAACATCATTGGCTAACACTTGGGTTAAATTTGCAAAATTTAAAGTGAATATAAATAAAATAATCTTAAAAAAGTATTTCATTAAAATGATGTTCCTAATCTAAAGTTAAATTTCTGGTCAACGTCAGTGGATGCTTTTGTTAAATTTTGTGAAAAAATAAAAGATAATGGCCCCGCTGGAGAAAGCCAACTGGTATTTATCCCTATTGTAGATCTTATTTTATTCGAATTATCTATAGCGTCGCTGTAATCTACGCCCCAAACATTTCCTGCATCTAAAAACAGACCTATATCGGCATTACTTTTTTCTGGAAAAAAATTTGGAAAATTGGCTTCTAAATTAAAAGAGGTTGTATAATTACCACCGACAAAATCTTTTCCATCTTTAGGACCAACTTTTCCAGGCTCAAATCCTCTAAGTTGTCTAGTAGAGAGACTAAGTCTCTTACTAATTCTTACATCATCACTTATTCCGTTAATAGAAGTTGCACTAAATTTTAAAGCACCTACAACATCATCACTTAATTCTTTATAATGAGAAGATGCGAAGCTATTTTTAAAATAAGGCTGGTCAGAATATAAAGGAAGTTCTTGAAAAAAAGAAGTTAAATTTCCTGAAGTAGGCATAAATCTTCTATCTCTTTTATCTGATGATAAACTGTAGTCAAATGTAAGATCTGTAGAAGTTCCAGATTGTTTTTTTAATAATTCTGACGCAGTGCTATTAGTAGTTAAATCATCATATGTAAGATTAATTCCTGGAGAAAAATATATATCTTTAAATTTTTCATACGATATAGTTACTCCACCACCGAATACATTATTTTCATAGCCTGAGTCGGGCATATCGTTTTTGATATTTTGAATATTATAAGACAATTGTTGACCTGTAAAATTATAATTTGGATCAGTAAATTCTAATGAGCCTTTAACAGACTCTTCACTTACATCTGCATTTGCTGAAACAGAAATACCTCTACCAAGCCAATTATTTTCTTTAACACTAAATGCAAAAGAACCTCCATTTGTTCCAACTCCCGCTCCAGCGCTAATTTCTCCTGTAGGCATTTCTTCAACATTGATTTTAATAACTTTAGAATTTGGAGATGTACCTGTAGTAGTTGTTTCTTTTACCGTAGCAAATATTCTTCTACTTTTTAATTGAGACATTGACTTATCAACTTTAACTTTGCTGTATGGGTCACCTTCGTCTAATAACATCTCACTTCTAATGACTGTCTCATTGGTAATTGTATTTCCTAAGATTTCAATTTTTTCTACTATAATTTTTTGACCCTCAAAAACATTTATTATTATTTCAATTTCTTTATCTTTTAGTACTTCATTTACGTTGTGTTCAATAAACTGCAAATCTTCAGAAGCAATAATTAAATCTAATTCATCTAATAAATTTTTAACTAAAAAAGGAGAATAATATTTTCCAATAGTTTTTTTATAAACTTTGTTAAGAGGTACAAATAATTGTTTGTTTAACAGTGGGTCAACGTTGGTGGATATTTTACTTATTCTATATCTGCTTCCAGCGTTAATATTATATGTGATCTCAGCCTGAAAATTTTCTTTTAATTCAACTATTTCTGATACAACTTTAACATCATAGTATCCAATAGATTTGTAGTAGTTTGTAAGTAACCTTTTATCCAATTGTAAATTAGCTTGATTCAATTTTGTATTTCTTGATAATACTTTCCAGAATTTAGCCTCTTCGGAAGAAATTATATCTCTTAATCTTCTATCTCTTACTTTTCTATCACCTTTAAAATTAATTTTTGTAATTTCAGTTTTTTCACCTTTTTCAATTTCAAAAAATAAATTTACTCTTTTTTTTGAAAATTTTTGTATTTTAGACTTTGTTTGTACAAAGTTAAAACCTAGGGATGAATAAAGTTTTTTTATAATAACTTCGTCATCTGCTATCAAAGACTTTACAAAAGGTCCATTCTTTTTTGATTTAATATTTTTTGTGATAGCATCTTTATATTTTTTAGCCTTCTCACCGATAATGATAATTTCATTTATTACAGGGTGCTCAACTACTTTGATAAATAATGTTTTATTGGACACTGTAACCTTAATGTCTTCAAAAAAATTTGTTGAATATAAATTTTTTATAATTTCATTTATTTTTGCATTATCGATATTTTGATTTAATGACACCTCTCCATAAACTTTAACGGTTTCATCACTTATTCTTTCATTACCTTCGATTTCTATTTTGTTTATAACTTCAGCAGAAAGGAAGCTTGAAAAAAGAATTAAATATAGAGTTATTATTAATCGTTTCATTTATACCTTTTTTTTTAAAATCTCCTTTGCTTTGTTTCTTGCCCAATTGTCTATTTTCAATATGGTTTCTAAATTTGAAGGTTTTTTTATAGCATATTTTCTCAAATATGGGTCTTTTAAAAGATTAGATAGATTATTAATTATTGAGTAAAAACTTATATTTTTTTTTAAAAATTGATCAACAAATATTTCATTAGCTGCATTTAAGACTATTGGTATAGAAATATACTTGTCCAATATAGGTTTAAACTTGATCGCAGGATATCTTTTTGAGTCCACTGTATAAAAATTTAAATTTTTAATAATATTTTCTTTAAAATCTTGTTTGACATTTTTAAAGCTTTTTATCTCGAAATTATTTCCATATAGTACATTCCCAATTGGAATTGACATATCAGTTTCAAAATATAAAAATTTATATAAGCCATTTTTAAATTTTATTATCGCATGAACTAAGGACTGAGGGTGGATTAAAATTTCAATTTTTTTAAGTTCTATTGAAAATAGTTTTTGAGCCTCTATTACCTCAAATATTTTATTCATAAGTGTGGCAGAGTCTATTGATATTTTTTTTCCCATTTTCCACTTAGGATGTTTTAAAGCTTGTTTAGGAGTTGCGTTTTTTATTTTATTTATTTGATAGTGAAAAAAAGGTCCGCCTGAAGCAGTAATATAAATTTTATCTATATTCTTTTTTTGAATACCTTCAATTAAATTCATGATTGAAAAGTGCTCTGAGTCTATTGGAATAATTGCGGTTTTATATTTTTTAGCAGATTTTACTATTAGATCCCAACCACATATCACTGACTCTTTATTTGCAATTAATATTTTTTTGCTTAGCCTTGTCAAGGCCAAAGTTGGTTCTAACCCTGCAATCCCTGGTATTGCTGAAATTGAAATATGTGACTTTTTAAATTTAAATTTTAAATAATTTTTAGAACTTAAAATTTTTATATTTAAATTTTTAAACTTATTTTTAATTTTATTATAAGTTTTATAATCAAAAATTATAAAAATTTTTGGTTTGTAAACTTTAATTTGATACTCAATTTTTTTGATATTTTTATAACCGGTAAGAATATAAATACTATAAATTTTTTTATCTTTTTTTAATATTTTAAAGACCGTATCACCAATTGAACCTGTTGATCCAAATATTGATATTTTTTTTTTCATACTTTAAATACTAGAATTAACATAAAAATTAATCCTATTGGTAAACCTAATAAAATTCCATCTATTCGATCAAGAATTCCTCCATGGCCAGGTAAAACATTGCCTGTGTTTTTAATTAATGATTTTCGCTTTAAATAAGAGAAAAATAAATCACCAATTTGTACGCTAAAAGAAATTATAATTCCTAGTAAAATACATTTAATCGTTGAAGTGTAAAATAAATATTTCAATAAAATTGTAGTAAATAAAATTGAAAATATAAAAGATCCTAGACTACCTGACAAAGTTTTATTCGGACTAATTTTTGTTAATTTAGGACCTTTAAAAATCTTACCAAACATTAAGCCTCCAATATCAGATGCTGAGCAAATCAATAAAATTGTAAATAAAATTATTTTAAGATGTAGATCATTTACGCTAATGATAAAAATCATTAAAAAAATAAAAACATAAAATAAAAACATCGAATTATATAAAAATAATTTTAATTTTTGTTTTTTAAATAATTTTTTTGAAATTTTTGAGAATTCTATAAAAGATAAAGAAAAAATTACTATCGATATAAAAATATATGTAATCTTATTGATAAACATTAATATTAATAACAAGATCAAAAGGAACCCTGTGACTATTCTTTTTTTTATTTCTGTTTTCAATTAAATTCCTCCAAAATTTCTTTTTATCTTATGATAATTTGCAATAACCTTTTTTAAATCATTTTTTGTAAAATCGGGCCATAATTTATCTAAAAAATAAAGCTCAGCATAGGCTAGCTGCCACAACATAAAATTACTCAATCTCTTTCTACCTCCAGTTCTTATCAATATATCAGGATCTGGAGTGGTATTAGTGTATAAGTTGTTATTTATATGTTTTTCAGTAATTTTTTTATGCTTAATTTTTCTAAAGGTATTAATAAGTTCCTTTTTAGATCCGTAGTTCAGTGCGAGATTGACTGTAATTTTTTTATTTTTTTTTGTTTTATCTTCAGTTTCATTGAGAATTGATCTTATTTTTTTTGGAAGTTTTTGAAGCTCGCCAATAATTTTAATTTTGATCCCATTATTAACAACTTCATTTAGTTCATTTTTAAAATAAGAATAAACTAAATTAAAAAGAAAACTTACCTCTTTTTTTGGTCTCTTCCAGTTTTCCGTTGAAAATACATAAAAAGTGACAAAAGGTAATTTTAATCTTATAGAAGCTTCTACAATCTTTTTGACTGTTTTTACACCTGAGTAGTGACCAAAGTTTCTTGTTTTCTTTTTTTTCTTTCCCCATCGCCCATTACCGTCCATAATGAAGGCGATGTGGTTAAGCCTATTCATATTTGCAAAATTTCTTTTTCTTTATCTGAAGTAACTTTATCTATTGTAGATATATTATCATCTGTTAGTTTTTGAGTTTCCTTTTCAAAGTTTTTATTTTCATCTTCTGTAATCTTTTTATCTTTAAGTTTTTTTTTAAGTTCCTCATTTGCCTCTCTTCTGATATTTCTAATAGAAATTTTACTTTTTTCAGCCATAGTTTTAAGAATTTTTATCAACTCTTTTCGTCTCTCCTCTGTTAGATCAGGTATTCTTATTCTAATAAATTGACCATCTATTTGAGGATTTACTCCTAATTCTGATTTTTGTATTGAACTATCTATTAAACTTACATTTGATTTATCCCACACTTGAATTGTAATTAATCTTGCTTCAGGAACTGAAACCGTTGCTATTTGGTTTATTGGCATCAATTGACCATATACATCAACTTTAATCATATCTAACATCGAAGGATTAGCTCTGCCAGTTCTCAATGTAGATATATCTTTTTTAAAAGATTGAATGGTTTTATCCATCTTTATAGAATAATTTTTTTCACTAAATTCACTGCTCACTTTTTAAACCCCTTCACCAACTTTAAATCTTATAAAATCTATTATATTTATTTCATTATTATTTTTTTTTTTCTTTTAGTATATCTGACACTTTTTTTTTGGGGTCCATAATCCATATTTGATTTAGTAATGTATTGTCAGAAATAAATTTATTAATTTTTCCCTTGGATATTTTTTCAACCATATCTCCTTCTTTTCCTGAGTTAATTAACTCAGCTTTTATAATTTCTCTTTCTTTATTGAGAACTTCTTTTTTAATGCCACTTTCGTCTATAGCTAATGGACTCGAAGCAGCAATATGCATCGCCAATTTTTGTCCAAATTCTTTATCATCACAATTAGATAGTTTAACAATAGATGCAATTTTTCCAATATTTTTTTCTGTTGAAGAATGCAAATAAAAGTAGTTTTTTCCATTTTTATTGTCGAAAAATTTTGATCTTCTTATCGTTATTTTTTCACCAATCTTAGAAATTAAAGAAATTAAATTATCTTTAACAGTTGTACCGTTATTCATTTTAGATGTTTGTATTTTTTCTAAATCGCCTAGCATTTCAAAATTTATTTTTGAAATTTCTTTACTAAAATTTAAAAAATCTTTATTTTTTGCAACAAAATCTGTTTCACTATTTATTTCTATTACAGAAATTTCTCCGTTTTTATCATAAACTAAAACAAGTCCTTCAGATGCATTTCTTTGCATTTTTTTCGATGCTTTAGCAATTCCTTTTTTTCTTAAAAATTCTATTGATTTATCAATATCACCATTATTTTCTTCTATAGCAATTTTACAATCTTTAAACCCTACTCCGGTAATCTCCCGTAATTTTTTTACACTATCTAGTAGATTTTTATTGGACATCTAATTTTTTAAATTATTTTTTTGTTAAAGTTTTTTTTTCAGACTTTATTAATTTAGAAATATTATTTTTTTTATCTTTTTTATCATCACTAACTTTATCATCAATCATCTCAATTAATTTTTCAGCATCCTTAATTGTGTTTCTTAAAAGATCGCAATACAAATTAATAGACCTTCTTGCATCGTCATTACCAGGTATTGGATAGTCAATTCCTGTTGGATCTGAGTTTGTATCAAGTACAGCAATAATAGGTATATTCAACTTTTTTGCTTCGTTAACAGCAAGGGACTCAATATTAGTATCTATTATAAATATTAGATTTGGTAGTTTTTTCATATCAGCTATACCACCCAAAGATCTTTGTAGCTTATCTCTTTCTTTACCAAATTTAATTATTTCTTTTTTTGTAAACCCCATATTATCTTTAGATAATTGATCTTCTAGGTGTTTCATTCTTTTGATTGAATTTTGAATAGTGTTCCAATTGGTTAACATTCCTCCTAACCATCTATAATTTACAAAATATTGGGATGTATCTTTTGCAAGTGAGCTTACTTGTTCAGAGGCCTGTTTTTTTGTTGAGACTATTAATATTTTGCCACCAGAAGAGATACATTTATGAACTTCAACTAAAGCTGTTTTTAGAAAATCAACTGTTTGGGTTAAATCGATAATGTGAATGGAGTTCTTTTCCCCAAATATATAGTTCTTCATCTTAGGGTTCCACCTTAAAGTTTTGTGTCCCAGATGAACTCCGGCTTCTAATAGCTGTTTTATATTTACTTCAGGTACTTTCATTTTTTTTCCGGTTTATCCACCACAACTGCACCAAAAAAGGACCGGGGGGTTAACACCCTTAAAGTTGTGTGCGAAATTAAGAATTAATTATAGTTAATTCATTTAAAAAGCAACAGTTTAAAAGGTAATTTTTTTTACATAATCGCTGTTTTTTACTTCATTCAACAGCTTTAAATCAAATTTTCTAGGATTTTCGAGTTTAAAAGTGAACTTTTTTTCTTTTTGCCTCAAAACAATTTGTATTTGGGTCTCACCTTTTTCTTTTAAGAGTTTTTTCAAATCATTAAAATTAAGATTTTCATCAACTTCAATAGAAACTTTACTATAATTTTGATTTATTAACTTATCCAATGGCGTGATTTTTTTTACATTAATCCTTTTTTGATCACTATTTACATCTTTAAATAAAGTTATTACAAAAGACTCGCCTTCTTTTAAAATATCTCTATTTTGTATTAAAATTTCAGAAAATATAAAAAGTTCGTAATCTCCAAATTTATCACTAAACTTAGATATAGCAAAAGGTGTACCTTTTGAACTCTTTTTCTCCTGAATTGACATTAGAGTTCCAGAAACTAGTCCTTCATTATTTTTGTCTAAAATAAATTCTTTATATGGCTTAATATTTAGTTGAGAAAAAACATTTTTATAATTATTTAAAGGATGATCAGAAATATAAAAACCTAGAGATTTAAATTCTTCGCTTAAAAGCTCTTTTTTATCCCATTTATTACTAGAAGTTAATTTTAAATATTCATTATTGGTACTATCAGAATCTTCAAATAAGTTACTTTGTTTATTCGTTTTATCCTCATTAAAATTTTTATTTATTTGAATCATTTTTGGTATTAAGTCAAATATCCCTTTTCTATTTTTTTCTAATTGATCAAAAGCACCAGATTTAACTAGTCCTTCAAGTTGTAGCTTATTGATATCTTTTGGGTCAACTCTTTTTATAAAATCCAGCAAAGACTTAAATTTTCCATTTTTTTCTCTATCTTTGACAAGGTTTGAGACTGCTTCGCTTCCAACATTTTTTATTGCTCCAAGACCATAGAGAATTTTGTTTTCAAAAGTTCTAAAGTCATCGTAACATTCATTTATATTAGGTCTTACTACTTCAACTTTCAGTCTTTTTAGTTCATCTACAAATTCTCTTAATTTTGTAGTATTGTTTTTTTCAGTTGACATCGTTGAGGCGATAAACTCTTCTTTAAAATAAGTTTTTAAGTATGCCGTTTGATAAGCAATTAAAGCATATGCGGCTGCATGACTTTTATTAAACCCATATTCGGCAAAAGGTTCGATTTTAGTAAAAATATAAGTCGCAAGATCTTTTTTTATACCTTTTTTTAAAGCACCATTAACAAATCTTTCTTTTTGTTTTTCTAACTCAGAGCGTTTTTTTTTGCCCATTGCTCTCCTTAAAATATCGGCTTCTCCAGCAGAAAAGCCTGCTAATGTTTGCGCAATCTGCATCACTTGTTCTTGATAAATTATAATGCCGTAAGTTGGTTCTAGGATATGTTGTAAGCTTGGATGAATATATTCTGGTTTTTTTAATCCGTTTTTGCAATCGTTATAAATTTGTATGTTGCTCATTGGGCCAGGTCTATATAAAGCAACTAATGCAATTATATCATCAAATTTATTTGGCTTCATTTGTTTAATTGAATCCCTCATACCAGTGCTTTCCAATTGAAATAAACCGGTTGTTTCTCCAGTAGATAATAAAGTAAAAACTTTTTGATCTTTTAAATCAATTTTAGTTATATCTAGTTTTATTTTTTTTTTTATTGATCATTTTAATCGTTTTATCGATTACTGTTAAAGTTTTTAAACCTAATAAATCAAATTTTACTAATCCTGCATTTTCTGATGAATACATATCGTATTGCGTAGAGGGTAGTGGAAGTTTAGAAGAATGATCAATATAGAGTGGTATTTGATCAGAAAGTTCTTTCCCTGCAATTACTACTCCTGCAGCATGTGTTGCCATATTTCTGTTTAAACCTTCTAACTTTAAAGAAAGTTCTATTAACTTTTTAACTTTGGTATTTTGATTAATTTCTTCTTTGAACCTAGGTTCCCTATTAATAGACTCTTGTAATGTCAGAGGACGAGATGGATCAAATGGTATCATTTTACATATTTTGTCTACATGGCCATATGGCAATCCTAAAACACGTCCTACATCTCTTAAGACCATCCTGGCTTTAAATTTTCCAAAAGTAATTATGTGTGCAACGCCATTACCATATTTTTTTTTTAAATACTCAAAAACTTTATCCCTTTTCTCCTCACAAAAATCTATATCAAAATCAGGCATAGATATTCTATCTGGATTTAAAAATCTCTCAAAGATAAGATCAAATTCTATAGGATCTAAATCTGTTATATCTAAACAGTATGCAACTAATGAACCAGCTCCTGAACCTCTTCCTGGTCCAACAGGTATAGCATTATTCTTCGCCCACTTTATATAGTCTGATACGATTAAAAAATAACTTGAATAGTTCATGGAATTTATAATGTTAATTTCGTGATTAAGTCTTTTTTGATAAATTTTTTTAACTTCTTCTGGCTTTTTAATTTTGTTTTTTTCAAAGATAAAGTTTTCAAGTCTATTATTAAGTCCATTTTCAGCTTTGGATAATAACTCTTTTTCAACAGTGTTATTTTTATCCAAAATAAGACTTGGAAGTTTTGGTTGAGTTTTTTTAGGTTTAAAACTAAATCTTTTTGGAAAATTGAAATTGTTTTCTAAAGCTTCAGGTATATCTTTAAATAAATTTTTTAAATCATTTGAATCTCTTAAATAATGATTGTTCATGTATTTTTTTCTATTTTTATCATCTACAAAAGTCTTCTCACCCACACAAATTAAAGCGTCATGGGCTTCGGCCATTTCGGGGCCAATGTAAAATACTTCTTGAGATGATATAATTGGAAGATTTAGTTTAGATGAAATACTCATTAAAAAATCTTCATAATTTTTTTCATCTCCTTCAAAATGTCTTTGAATCTCAATATAAAAATTGTTGGGAAATATTTCATCCAGCTTTATCAAAAGTTTTTTAATTAAATCCAGTTTATTTAATTTAAATAACTGACCAAATAATCCATAAATTGTTCCGGATAGTAATATTAAACCTTGTGAATTTTGACTTAAATTTTCAATTTTGCAAAAAGGTTCTGAAGAAGCATCCCCATCTAGATAGCTAATAGATGAAAGTTTTGTTAAATTTTTATATCCCTCTTCTGTGGCCGCAAATATAGGTAATTTTCCTATTAAACCCTCTATTTCGATATTTATTTGAGATCCTATTATTGGTTGTGTACCAACTTTGCTTATTTTTTCTGAGAACTCAAGTGCCCCACAGAGATTATAGCTATCGCATAAACCTATTGCTTTAATTTTATTTTTTTTACAATAATCTGCAAGATCGTCAATTTTAACGGCACCTTCACATATTGAATATTGAGAATGAATTTTAAAATTAGTAAATTGAAAATCATTTTTTCCCATTTAACCTTTTTATATTACCATTAAAAATACTCAACTTGTAATCTGCTTTGTTAGCAAGTTCTCTATTATGAGTTGCAAATAAAATTGTTTTATTCATTTTTTTTAATTTTAAAAAATAACTGAATATTTCATTTGAGGTTTTATGATCTAAATTTCCTGTTGGTTCATCTGCTAATATTAGATCTGTTTCTGCTATCAAAGATCTCGCTATTGCAACTCTTTGTTGTTCTCCCCCTGATAAATCACTGGGGAAAAAATCATATCTGTTTGAAAGTTTAACTGTTGAAAGAATACGTTTTGATTTTTCATAACTTTTTTTTGGATTTTCATTTCTTATTAAAAGAGGTAGCATTATATTTTCTATTACGTTTAAATCTGAAATTAAGTTATTATTTTGGAAAATAAGTGATATTTTAAATCTTCTTATTTTGTCAATTTCAGTATTTTTAAGTTTATTTGTATCTTTGTCGTCAAATAATATTTGTCCACTTGAAGGTTGTTCTATTAAAGATATGAGATGTAATAAGGTTGATTTGCCTGAACCAGAAGGACCTGTTAAAGCAATTAATTCACCCTTTTTAACACTAAAATTTAAATTTTTTAAAACATCTATTTTTTTGTTTTTGAACATAAAGTGTTTATTTAAATTTTTAATACTTAAAATATTTCTAGTCATATTTAATTGCATTTGTAGTTTTCATTTTTGATATTGCTTTAGCGGGAAAATAAGAAGCTATTGAGCTAATTAAAATAGAAACTGTAAATATTAGAGAAACAGAAGCAAAATTAATTTCGCTAGGCATTTTTTCCAAATAGTAAACATCCGATGGAAAAATATTAATTCCAAATATCATTGATAAAAAATTTCTTATTTCCTCTATATAGATTGAAAATACTATTCCTAATATAACACCACTTAAAGTTGCCAAAAAACCTATTGTAAAACCCGTCAGAAAAAATGATTTAATGATAGAATTATTTGATAACCCTAAAGTTTTAATTATTGCAATTTCTCTTGTCTTATTTTTAATCAGAATAGTTAAACCGGATATTATATTGAAAGCAGCGACTATTATAATTAAAGTTAATATTGTAAACATAACATTTCTTTCAACTTTCAGTGCGTTAAAAAAAGATTTGTTAGTATCTGACCAAGTTGAAATCAAAATATTTTGATTAAAACTTTTTATTTCTTTTTTATATTTTTCAGCCAAAAAAGGATCTTCTAAAAATAACTCAAGATCTACATCATTTTCTCTTTTGTTAAAAATTGACTGAGCATCTTTTAATTCAAGATATATAAGATTTTGATCAAATTCGTAAAAACCACTATTAAATATACCTGTGATAATAAAATTTTCCTGTTTTGGAATGCTACCGAAGGGGGTATTAACAAAGGATGAAGAAACAATATTAATTTTATCACCAATTTCTAAGTTTAAATTATATGCAAGTTCTCCTCCAATCATAACTTTTTCTTCAGAAAAATCCTTTAAATTTCCTTTAATAATCTCTTTATTCAAAAAAGATTGGGACTTATCTTTTTTATTAATTCCTTTAATAATGACCCCTTTTACTTTTTCTTTAGTTAATATAATACCTTCACCAGATAAAGTTTCAGTGGTTTCAATGTTTAAATATTTTTCACTTAACTTTTTTTTAATACTTTTAAGTTCTTGAATATTATTAAATTGCAAAACTAAGTGAGGATTTAACCCAATTATTTTATTTGTTAAATCAGTTCTAAAGCCGTTCATAACTGACATAACTATTATCAAAACTGCTACACCAAGCATAATTCCTAAAAAGGAAAATAAAGAAATAATTTTAAGGAATCCTTGTTTTTTTTTTGGTTTTAAATTTCTTGTGGCAATCAGTCTTTCAGTGTAAGTAAACAATTTAGTTTCTAAGTTTTGATTTAATATCTTTCAAATCAATAAAAGAGCTGTCAGAATTAACTTCTTTAAATTCAATTTTGTTTTCAGTTGATTTTGACCCAATTATAATTTGATAAGGTATTCCAATTAAATCGTGTTTTTTAAATTTTTGTGACATATTTTCATTAACATCATCTAACAATACGTCAATATTTTGTTTCTTTAATTCTTCATATATCTTAATTGATTTTGTTAGGTTTTCTCTATTATTTTTACTAAAGCTTGGAATAATTACTACATCAAATGGTGAAATAGTTTTTGGCCACTTCATAATTTCTTTATCATATTTTGCCTCGATTACTGCACCAACCAACCGTGAAACTCCAATTCCATAAGATCCCATTTTTACAGCATTTTTTTTTCCTTCTTGATTATCAACAAAACAATTTAATGGTTTAGAATATTTATCACCAAAATAAAAAATATGTCCGACCTCAATTCCTTTTGTGATCATTTGGTTTTGTTTTGATACTCTTTTGTCAAATTCATCTTTTTTAAATTTATCATCAGTTACTGAGTATACTGAAGAATAATCCTTTATCATTTTTTCTAATGAAGAATTATTAAAACTATAATTATCTAAATTTATTTCAAAAATACTTTTATCTGTATAAATTTTACTTTCACCGGTTTCAGCTAGAATTATAAATTCATGAGAAAGATCACCCCCTATTGGTCCAGTATCTGCTGCCATTGGAATTGCTTCTAGACCCAACCTTTTAAAAGTTTTGAGATATGAGTAAAACATCTTGTTATATGAAATTTTGGCACTTACATCATCTAAGTCAAAAGAATACGCATCTTTCATAAAAAATTCTCTACATCTCATTACTCCAAATCTTGGTCTTATTTCATCTCTAAACTTCCATTGGATATGGTAAAGCATTTGCGGTAATGATTTATAGGATTTAACAGATGTTCTAAATATATCAGTAATTAGTTCTTCATTAGTAGGCCCATATAACATTTCTCTTCCTTGTCTATCTTTTATTCTTAACATTTCTTCACCATAATCATTATATCTTCCACTTTCTTTCCATATTTCAGCTGATTGAATAGTAGGCATAAGAAGTTCCTGAGCTCCAATCTTGTTCTGTTCCTCTCTAACAACTTGCTCAATTTTTTTCATTATCTTTAAGCCTAAAGGTAACCAAGAATAAATACCTGCTGATGACTGTTTAATCATGCCTGATCTCAACATTAGTTGGTGTGATTTAATCTTTGCATCAGTAGGAAGATTTTTTGTTATAGGTAAAAATAATTTTGATAAAAGCATTATTTAATAAATTCCCTTAAGTTAAAATGATTATTGATCACAATATAATATATTCCTACAAAAATTACTGTAGTAATTAGGGTTGTGTATAAAAATTTTTTTAAAATATTTGGGTTTTTAGGTGCTCCTGGGTCAATACCTTCTAAATTATTCTCAAATGGCTTTTCATTATGTTTGATACCGATTGGTAAAAGAGAAAAAAAAACAATCCACCAAATAATTACATATACTACGATTGAACCAGTTATACCCATTAAACCCTTGCTATATTAACATTTGTAAAAGGTCTTTTCCCAGTTTTCTCCCTGACTAATTTTCTGCAATTTTGCTTGATTGTATCAATTAAATTTTTTTCTTGTTTATAATTTGTTAAAGAAAAACTTTTACATGTTTTAGTAATTTCATCTTCTAAATCAAATTTAAATGTCTCATTTACTTCTCTTTCAGGAATGCCATGAAAAGAGATAATCGGTTTTTTAACTTTTCCGTTATTTGATATAATTAATGTAATCTCTAAAAGACCATTAATTGAAATATTTTTTCTTTCTTTGATTGACGGTGAGTCAATACTAACTGCTATATTTCCATCTAAATAAATCTTTCCTGTAGGTGCTTGATCTACGATCTCTGGTTTTTGATCTTTAGATATTCTTATAATATTTCCGTTCTCTATTTTTAAATTAAAAGGTATTTGCATTTCTTTTGCAAAACTAATGTGTTCTTTCATGTGCCTATGTTCTCCATGTACTGGTATTACGCATTTTGGTTTAACCCATTGATACATGTCTTTTAAATCTTCTCTATTAGCGTGTCCTGATACATGAACAAATGCATTTTCCTCTGTTATAACTTCAATGTCTCTTTTCACAATTGAGTTTTGCAAAGCATAAAGTTTTTTCTCGTTCCCAGGTATTATTTTAGAAGAAAAAATAACAGTGTCTCCACTTTCAATATTAACATCAGGGTGAATATCGTTGGCTATTCTGTTAAGTGCACCCATAGGTTCCCCTTGGCTACCTGTACATAATAATATGATACGCTCTTTAGATATTTTACTTGCATCTCTAGGATCTACTGGCTCCACCACATCCTTTAAATATCCACATTGTCTAGCTGCTTTATAAATTCTATGCATCGACCTGCCGACTAATGAAATATTTCTTTTTGTTTGTTCAGCAATAAAAAAAATACTTTCCATTCTGGCTACATTTGATGCGAAAGATGTTACTAAAACTCTTTTTTTTTGGTTTGAAATAATCTTAAGTAAACTTTCTCTAACGTCTTTTTCTGAACCAGCTCTCCCTGGACTGAAAACGTTTGTGGAGTCACATATCATAGCTATAACTCCTTTTGATCCAATTGACCTAAGTTTTTTTTCATCTACTTTATTTCCTATTAACGGATTTGGATCAACTTTCCAGTCTCCTGTATGCAAGATAACACCTTCAGGTGTTGTAATACTTAATCCATTAGGCTCTAAAATTGAATGAGTTAAAGTTACAAAATCTATTTCAAAAGGTCCTAGTTTAATTTGACTATTAAGTTCAACAACTTTTAAATAATTAGTAATATCAATTTTTTTTTCTTTAAACTTTTCTTGAATTAAAACTGCTGTAAAAGGTGTAGCATATATTTTACATTTTAATTTTGGCCAAATATGTGAAATAGAACCTATATGATCTTCATGAGCATGGGTTAGTACTATTCCTAGAAGATCATCTTTTTTTTCAATTATAAAGCCTGCATCAGGATAAATCAGATCAACACCTGGAACAGTATCATCAGCAAACGTAACACCCATATCAACTATTATCCATTTTTGATTTTCTTCAGTTCCATAAGCATAAAGATTCATATTCATACCTATTTCACCAGAACCCCCAAGGGGGCAAAATAATAAATTTTCCTTCATTTTAAATCTACTAATTTTAATAGACCTTTTATAGTTAGATCTTTATCAATTTTAATTTTTTTTTTAATTGTATTTTTAAACAAATGTGAAAGTCCTCCAGTAAATATAATTTTATATTTTTTTTTATTTTTTTTTTCTATTAAGTTTATTATATTTTCTATAAGCCCTTGATAACCCCAATAAAATCCAGACCTAACTGCATTTTGAGTATTTTTTCCAATAATATTTTTTATTTTTATTAACTTTGTATTTGGAATTAATCTTGCTTTTTCTACGAGAGTTTTTAAAGAAAGATTTACCCCTGGTGCAATTATACCTCCTTTATATCTATTTTTTAACACTACATCAAAAGTTGTAGCTGTTCCAAAATCTAAAATAATAAAATTATCTTTATTGTTAATTACGCTTATAGCATTAGCTATTCTATCAGAGCCAACTTGTTTTTTATTAACATCAATTTTTAATATTTTTTCAAGATTATATTGTTTGAGTTCTTTGGCGTCTAATTTAAATTTTTTTTTCATAAATTTTTTTATATATATAAATACTTCTGGTACAACACTACTAAATACTATTTCCTTAGTTTTATTACCATAAGGGATTATAAATTTTAAATTTTTATTCAAATTAAAATTATAAATATTTGTAGTACTAAATATTTTTTTTTTTAAAAGTTTTTTTTTATTGTTAAACAAGCAGATTTTAGTTTCTGTATTGCCTATATCACCGATTATATACATATTTTAATTTAAATTACTTTTTCAAGGTTATTTTTGATTTTTTTATAAATATCAGTCTTTTTAATTTTATTGTTATTATATTTTTGTAAAAAAGAAACCTGTTTATTTTCTATTTTTGGGCTCTTAATTAGATTTACCCCAATCCCTACTATAAAGTATTTGTTTTTATTATAAGTTATTGTTTCTTGCAATATACCACAAACTTTTGATCCTTTAATTAATAAATCATTCGGTAATTTAACAGTAATTTTTTCATTTACAAATTTTTCTAAGCTTTTTTTTAGTATTGTATAAATCTTTTTCGACAAAGATCTAATAGTTATATTTTTTTTTAAATTAAAATAAAATGACATAAAAACGTTACCTTTATATGATATCCATCTTTTTCCGTATTGTCCTCTACCTCTTTTTTGAGAATTGGCAATGATTAAGGTCGGTTTAATTTTACCTTTTTTAATTCTTCTAATCGCTACGTTATTAGTGCTGTCAACACTATCATATTTAATTATTTGTATTTTCATTAAATAAATAATCCATTCAATAAAGAATTAATGATTGAAGGAGATATAAAATACAAGCTAAGTATTAAACAACTTAAAAATATTGTCATTTTAATACTTATATTTCTAATTTCATCAAACTTAATTTTATTATTATCAAAATAAATAATTTTTATGACCTTGAGATAATAGAAAGCTGAAATTACAGTAGTTAATAGCCCTATAATTGCTAAAGTATATAATTCATTTTCTATAACTGACATAAAAACAAAAAATTTAGCAAAGAAACCACCTAATGGTGGGATCCCCGCTAATGAAAAAAATAATACTAAAAAAGAAAAAGCTAAAACTGGTTTATCTTTTGAAAGTCCAGAAAGGTCATCAATTTTTTCAGTATATCTACCATCAGTTTTCATTAAGTATAGACAAGCAAAAGTTCCCATGTTCATAATAATATAGATTGTTATATAAATAATTGTTGAGGTATACCCCGATACCGTTCCTGTAGCCACCCCGGCTAGAGCGTATCCCATATGACTTATGGAGCTATAAGCTAGAAGTCTTTTAATGTTTTTTTGACCAATAGCAGCAACACTTCCTAATATCATTGATGCAATGGATATAAAAATTATGATAGTTTGCCATTCTTCAATAATATTTTTAAAAGGAAGATCCATAAATCTTATAATTACTGCCAATCCTACTGCTTTAGGCACTACCGCAAAAAAATTTGTTATAGATGTTGGCGCGCCTTGATAGACATCTGGTGTCCACATATGAAAAGGAACAGCGGAAACTTTAAAGGCTAAACCTACTAATATAAAAACCATTGCAAATATAGCTCCAGTATTTTGTGAGACTAAACTTGTACTTATCTCACTAAAATTAGTAGATCCTGTAAATCCATAAAGTAATGAACAACCATATAAAAGAAGTCCTGAGGATAGTGCGCTTAAAACAAAATATTTTATTCCTGCTTCTGAGGAGATAGTATTATCCCTATCAAAAGCAGCCAAAACATATAAAGCTAACGATTGAAGTTCTAAACCAAGATAAAATAAAATTAGATCGTGAGCGCTAAGCATAAAAAACATACCTAATATTGAAAACATTATAATTATAGGATATTCAAATTTATTTAATTTTTTATCTTTAATAAATTGCTCAGAAGAAAAAAAGATAAATATACTTGATGTTAAAACTAATATTTTAAAATAATCTGAAAATTTGTCATTTATGAATGAGTTTAAGAATATTTTTTGATCTCCTCCCCAATCAGTTAAAATCAAATAAATTACAATAATTAAGATCAAAATTGATAACTTCATAACTATTGAAAAACTTTTTTTAAAGAAAACTCCGACCATCAGAGCAAAACAAATTCCAAGAAACAGTACAATTTCAGGTAATATTAAATTTAAATTTTCCATTACTTTTTATTAACCAAATTAACTGTTAATTCATTTTGATGATTTTCAATTATTCCATTTACAGAAATATCCATAGTATTTAGTAGTGGTTCTGGATAAAATCCGAATACCAGACTTGCTAAACATAAAATAATTAAGACTGATCCTTCTAAATAATTGATATCTTTTAATGTTGAAACAACAGCATTATTAGTTTTCCCGAAAATTACTCTCTTGGCCATCCAAAGCATATAAGCTGCGCAGAGTACGACGCCAGTACTAGCCAAAATTGCTACTAAATAATTAATCTTAAATGTGCCTAATAATACTAAAAACTCACCAATAAAACCTGTTGTTCCAGGCAGGCCTAATGCACCAAGAACAAATATTATAAATATTAAAGAAAAGTTTGGTAGATAATTGACTACTCCACCAAAACTTTTAATCATTCTTGAACTTGTTCTGTCATATAAAACCCCCACACATAAAAATAAAGCTGCTGAAATTAATCCATGACTTATCATTTGAAATATACTGCCCTCAATTCCTTGTTTATTAAAAGTAAATATTCCTAATGTTACAAAACCCATATGCGCCACTGAAGAATAAGCAATTAACTTTTTCATATCTTCTTGCATTAAAGCTACTAAAGAGGTGTATATTATTGCAATAATACTGAGAGAAAAAACTAGTGGTGTAAAAAATTCTGAGGCAATTGGGAACATTCCTAAAGAAAACCTTAAAAAACCATATCCAGCCATTTTTAAAAGTATGGCAGCAAGTATAACAGAGCCAGCTGTTGGCGCCTCAACGTGAGCATCAGGTAACCAGGTATGTACAGGCCACATAGGAGTTTTGACTGCAAAGGAACTAAAGAAAGCTAACCACAATAAATATTGGTACTCTTGTGGAATTTTTAATTTATAAATTTCAGTGTAATCAGTTGTTCCCATCGCCCAGTATATGAAAATAATAGCTGCCAACATTAATACTGAACCTAACAAAGTAAACAGAAAGAATTTGTAAGCTGAATAAATCTTTCGAGGACCTCCCCATACACCTATAATTAAAAACATGGGTATTAGCCCTGCTTCAAAAAATAGATAAAAAACAATTAGATCTAAAGAGCAGAAAACACCCAAAATAAAGGTTTCTAGAACTAAGATCGCTATTAAGAACTCATTAAGTCTTTTTTTTACACTATTAACACATGAAACTATACATATTGGAGTAATAAACGCTGTTAAGACTATAAATAAAATAGAAATGCCGTCTATACCGAGCTTAAATTTTATCAACCCACTAATCCAATTTTTTTCTTCTACAAATTGAAAGCCAGTAAAACTTTTATCAAATGAATACCATAAAAAACAAGTTAGTAATAAATTAGCAATAGATGTAAATAAAGAAATATAAATAGCACTTTTGTTTTCACTTTTTTGACTTGATAAAAATATAAACAAAGCTCCAAGGAAAGGAAGAAAAATAATAGTAGATAAAATAGGAAAATTCATTTAATTCAAAATTAAGTAAGTTATTAACGCTGAAAGACCTATTAACATCGCAAAAGCATAATCGTAAATATAGCCACTTTGAAAATGTACGGCTTTGTTAGAAATAAACTTAATTACTTTTGATATTCCGTCTGGACCAAACCTGTCTATCGTATCTTGATCGCCTTTCTTCCAAAAGAAGACTCCAATTTTTTTTAAAGGTTTAATAAAAATAAAATCATAAATTTCATCTATATACCACTTATTAAGCAAGAAATTGTAAAACGGTAAATTAGAACTTTTAACACCTTCTAATATTTTTTTGTCTTTTATATATAGGTAATAAGAAAGAGGAATGGCTATAGTGATAACTAATGGAGTTATTATTATAAGCCATAATGGAATATTTTCTAGTTCAACAAAATTTAAAAATAAAATTGACTCACCCCAAAAGGCAACATCGTTACCGATAAATAATTCTTTAAACAAATATCCAGCTGATAAAGCACCAATAGCTAAGATAATTAATGGAATAATCATTATCATTGGGGATTCATGGGTTTTTTCTATTGGAATTAACTTATTATTATATTTTCCAAAAAAAGTTTTAAAAAATAATCTCCAAGAATAAATTGCAGTTAAAAAGGCAGTAAAGACACCCACTGAACTTGCATAGTAACCTACTGAAGTACCTTTTAAATAGGCAAATTCAATTATTGCATCTTTAGAATAAAAACCGGATAAAAAAGGGAAGCCAGTAAGAGCCAAAGTTCCTATTATCATCAACACCCAAGTGTAGGGAAGTTTATTCCATACAGCACCCATTTTATTAATGTTTTGCTCATCTTTAAATGAATGAATTACAGAACCTGATCCAAGAAATAAGAGAGCTTTAAAAAAAGCGTGTGTAAATAGATGAAACATTGCAACATTGTATGCGCCAACTCCT
>MDTB01043027.1_pt1 | contig 25944 bp, 34 predicted proteins | sample 811161 | NCBI WGS metagenome assembly MDTB01 (sample SAMN05326650, study PRJNA326480) | marine metagenome | isolation source: seawater | place: Mediterranean Sea | collected 2009 | reverse complement strand
GCATGCGGGTAAAAGCTTGCATTTCTTGCAATACCGCCGCATAGGCTGTTAAGCCTAGCCGCCTTATCTTTACCTCGCGTGGCGTCATGGCCTAAAACACCATGCGCACGGCGGCATCAGTCATCAGTTCAGCATAAAGCTGCCGTAACTGTTGTTCTCCCTCTGCGGTGAGCGTGATCCGCACCGCTAGGAACTTTTCACCACTGCTGTGGCGGGTGCTTATGTCGTCTGGTGTGAGCTCTGGTGCATAGCTACGCACGATGTTGATCACTCTTGTCGCAACGCCATCTTCCGCTGCAGCTATGACCTTGATCGGATAACGGCAAGGGAATTCTATCTTTGGTTTATCCATCATCACTAAAAATAGATGAGTAAAACAGGAAGATCGAGTCACCGAGACGACTGAAAAAATTCGCTTCGCTCACGGCATTCAAAGTTTGCAAGGGGGCCGAATAAAGCAGCTCATCACCAAGACTGAGCTTTAGCTCTCCAACTTCTTGCCCGGCAGAAACTGGCGCCTCCAAGTACTCAGCGAGATCCATTGCAACTTCAATGTCGTCGTAATAACCCCGCGGAAAGGTGATCGTCACATCTTCAGCAACGCCCAGGGCAACGCTTTCAGATTCACCGAAATAGACGTCTTGCTGTCGCAGATTTATGCCTGCCTGATACAACGTCTGAGTGTCGAAATTACGAAAACCATACGACAGCAATTTTTGGCTTTCGCGCATTCTTGCTTCGTCACTGTCCGTACCCATGACAACGCTGACCAATCGCACGCCGTTGCGCTCCGCCGAGGCCACAAGGCAATAGCCAGCTGCTGAGGTGTAACCTGTCTTTACTCCGTCTACCGAACGATCCCGCCAAAGCAACTTATTCCGATTAGGCTGATCTATGTTGTTAAATTTATAGCTGCGCTCAGCATACAGTCGATACTGCTCTGGATGATTGTTAATCAGCGCTATCGTCAAACGAGCTAGATCTTCTGCTGTACTGTAATGTTGTTCATCGGGTAATCCCGTCGCGTTCAAAAAGTTTGTGTCGTTAAGCCCCAATGCCCTAGCTTGCTGGTTCATCATGTTGGCGAATGCGTCTTCGCTGCCGGCAATGTGCTCTGCGAGCGCAACACTCGCATCGTTACCAGACTGAATGATGATACCTTTTAACAGATCGCCCACGGCAACTTCTGTGCCTTCACGAATAAACATCTTCGAGCCACCCGTACGCCACGCGTTGACGCTTATGGGCGCTTTTTCCTCAGTATTCAATCGGCCAGCATTGATCTCTTCCTCGACAATATAAGCCGTCATAATTTTTGTCAGACTTGCCGGCGGGAGTCGCTCGGTGGCGTTTTCGGCCACGAGAATCTTTTGTGAGTTAGCGTCCATCAGCAGATAAGAGGACGCTGCCACTGAGGGCGGCGGCGGGATGATTGGTGCAGCAAAAACGCTAGGGGCTAAGCCCGTGACCAAGTAACTTAAGGCCAGAATGCTACGGCCGAACCATTCAAACCAGAGTCGATGCATTAGAGTAATTCCGTTTCGTATTTAACAACGCGGCTTATTCTAGCACCCGCGCAGTGCCGCGCGAGTTCAGTCGCTCTGCAGGATAAAAATCTGACCAAAATCCATCGTGGTTAATAGCGCCTTTAGCCTTTCTAGCTGTGCACCCGCCAACACGGGTCCAATATGCAGGCTAAATAGCGCCGGCGCGCTGCGCACCACCGTTGCCGACACGTTAATGATGGACTGAAGCTGGTCTAGCGCTGCCAACGCCTGTTCGCGATCGGCAAAACGCCCAACCTGCAGATTGAGTTCTTGAGCTTTGGGCGGCTCAGCGGTTAACGACTCAACTAGTACCTGAGTCGTTCCCTGCTCATGAAAACCAAGTTTGACCGCAGCTGCAAAGGACAGATCTATGATCCGCTCGCTATGAAAGGGTCCCCGATCGTTTACGCGCACAATACTCGACTTACCATTTTCCAAGTTGGTTACTCGGACAAACGATGGGATCGGTAACGAGCGATGAGCTGCTGTCAGTGCGTACATGTCAAACGGTTCCCTGCTCGACGTTAGGCGACCGTGGAATTTGACTCCATACCATGACGCATCGCCAGATTGCCGGTATCCGGCCGCAGTCGGCAGCACCGTGTATTGCTTACCCCACACCTCGTATACCGGACCGTTGCCAGCCGCACTTAATGCAAGCGGCACTACTTTTGGGTCCGGTAATCGCGCGAGCCGCGTCAATTCGGCTGGCTCGAGCACAGGAGCAGAGTCGCGCTCTTGATCGCCATTTTGCGACACTGACAAAGGTGTTGCGCAAGCCGGGGTTAACAGCGCGCAAACCATCCAAATAAGAGGACGGGGTACAATATTATCCAACGGTTTTTCTGTACCTTCGAATGATCGCTTGGCCTAATTGATATACTGCCATAGCGTACAATCGACTGTGGTTGTAACGAGTGATCACATAAAAGTCGTTGAAACCCAACCAATATTCGGGCTGTGCGCCACCAGCAAGCCGTAATAACAGCACCTGCGCATCGGGCTCTAACTCGCCCACAACGACACCCATCTGCGCCATCTCGGTTACTGAATGAGTTGGCTTCAGGGAGTCATTCGCTAAGTCAAGCAGTTGCTGCGACTCCGCCTTTACCGTTACTGGTACCGCGACCTCAGCCCTGCCATCCCAGCCGTGCCGTTTGAAGTAATTCGCCACACTACCGATGGCATCCACACGATTTTGCCAGATATCGCGGACACCATCGTTGTCGAAGTCCACAGCGTAGCTTCGATAACTAGAGGGAATAAACTGCCCAAAACCCATTGCGCCCGCATAGGAACCCTTGAGACTCAGAGGATTCTTACCCTCCTCTCGGGCGAGCAACAAAAACTGGGTCAATTCCTTGCGGAAGAAACGCGATCTTGGCGGATAGTCAAAACCCAGGGTCATTAACGCATCAACGACCCGATGCCCGCCCGTGACCTTCCCATAGCGTGTTTCTACTCCAATGATCGCTACGATGATTTCTGGCGGTACACCATACTCTTGCTCAGCGCGCTCCAACGTGGCTTCGTTCTGGCGCCAAAACTCAACACCGCCGGCAATGCGCTGTTCATCGAGAAAGATTGCACTGTACTCTTGCCAATTTAGTCTTCGCTCAGCGGGACGGCTAATTAGGTCAATAATGTCTTGTCGTTTTTCTGCCGCTGCAAAGACTTCCTCGAGCTCTGCGCGAGAAAAGCCGTGCTCACGAATAAGCTCAGCAATGTAGGTAGTTACACCTTCTCTTTGTAGATAAGGCGCCGGGCTAGCGTTTTTTGCTAGGCTGACGTCCGCATAGATGGCGCCAAAAAACGCGCTAATAGTCAATGTCACCGACAAAATTACTCTGGACATGCCGTTCTTCTCTTATCGCAATAGTTATTTTAAGTAGCGAAATCTACCAGGCTTTGTGTGTGCGCATCGACATAATTATGCCGAAAGACGCCATGAGGGTTATAATTGAGGTGCCGCCATAGCTCACCAACGGCAGCGGAACGCCAACCACCGGCAGCAGTCCACTCACCATCGCAATGTTCACGAATAGGTAGATAAAGAACGTCAGCGTCAGCGCTCCGGCAAACAATCTTGCAAAGGTACTTTGAGCGGACACCGCAAGCACCAATCCTCGCGCAATTATGCACAGATACAACAACAGTAGGAAAATTACTCCGACCAACCCCAGCTCTTCACCGACCACCGCAATAATAAAATCTGTCCGCGCCTCAGGCAAAAAATCCAGGTGACTTTGCGTACCCTGCAACAGGCCCTTGCCAAACACCCCCCCGGAACCGATCGCCGTTGTTGATTGCATAATGTTCCACCCCGCGCCCAGTGGATCTCTATCTGGGTCAAACAGCGTAATGATGCGTTGACGCTGGTAACCCTGCAAAGCGAATTGCCAAAGCAGCGGGGCTGCAGCAGCTATCATAACGCTGGCATAAACCAGATAGCGCCACGACAGCCCGGCCAACAGCAACACCGCTAAGCCGGCACCAGCAACAAGAATCGACGTACCAAGATCCGGTTGCGCAGCAATAGCAACGGCAGGTAACGCAATGATCACCAGCGAGTAAAAAACATGTTTCGGCGACGGCGGCAAGACCCGTTGTTGCAAGTACCAAGCTAATGCCATAGGTACCGCAATCTTCATTAACTCTGACGGCTGGAAACGCAGGAGACCGGGAATTTCTAACCAACGTTGGGAGCCTTTGACCTTTATCCCCACCAATAGCACCAACACCAAAAGCAGCAGACCGAGCACATAAACAAACGGCGCCCAACGCAGATAGACACCGGGCGGCAGTTGCGCGGCAATGACCAACACCGCCATAGCAGCAAGCACCCGCCGTACCTGGGCATCGAATAACCCGGCCTGATCACCAGCAGCGCTGTACAGCACCATTAAACCAAAACCTAAAACAAGACAGACCAAGGTCAGCAACATAGGGTCTAAGTGCACTTTGTACAGCCAACCGTCTTGTTGGATATTTCGCCCAGTCGGTAATTGGCGCTGAAAATCACTGCTCATCTGACTTTTCTCAAGCTAACGTTTGTGCAAACAAGCCACATCAGCGTATCGCTACGGGCTATCGAGATAGCTGTCTAGCACTTTGCGCGCCACAGGCGCCGCAACAGAGCTACCACCACCGCCGTTCTCTACCAGCACCGCTATGGCGATCTGCGGGTCGTCCACCGGAGCAAAAGCCATAAACCACGCATGTTTGCGCCTGAATTCGGACAATTCTTCTTCGTTATATTCCTCGCCTTGGCGAATTTCTACCACTTGCGCGGTGCCGGACTTGCCTGCCATACGATAACTAATGTCCTGACCAATGTACGCCCAAGCCGTACCGTTACCACGAAACCCCTGACCACCCAAGTGCACCACATCTTCCATAGCAGCGATCGTATTGACCCAATCGTCATGCGTTAAGCGCGCAAACTGCGACGATTGGGTTGGGTAGATTTCGTTGCCTCGATCGCGATCTCGAACTTGCGCCATTTGCGGCCGTACGATTTTGCCTCGATTGGCAAGCATCGCCGCATAGGTCGCCACCTGTAACGGTGTAACCAGCAAATCACCCTGACCGATGCCCATATTCACTGAGTCGCCCTGATACCACTTTTCTCCTTTTGTACCGAGTTTCCACTCAGCGTCTGGCACCAAGCCTCGACTGGCCTCACTGATGTCTACCGCAAGATTTTTGCCTAAACCAAAGTCTGCTGCCAGCTCCGACAAATACCCTACGTCGAGACGCGATGCGACATCGTAAAAATAGACATTAGAGGACCGATAGATGGCTCGACGCAAATCAACCAGGCCCTGACCGCCAGCGTTGTCGATGGTCCACGACCAATCTCGGTATTCACGCTCGCCACCGGGCAAGCGGAATGATCCTCTATCGTCTATCTCGGTATCCCATTGCATTGCGCCACTGGCGATACCCGCCAGGCCGACTATTGGCTTGAAGATGGAGCCTGGCGCGTACTGTCCATTAGTGGCGCGATTGAACAGCGGCACGTATACGGATTCACTCAGCTTGCGAAATTCCGCATCGCTCATGCCAATAATAAATTGATTCGGGTCATAACTGGGCTTGCTCACCAGCGCCAACACACCACCTGTTTTTGGATCTAAAGCAACGATGGCTCCGCGACGCGCGCCCAAGGCCTCCACTGCTGCCTGCTGTAATCGAGCGTCTAAATACAACGTTAAGTTCTGGCCTAGGGTCGGCGGTTCAATATCGATTACCTTGCGAATACGCCCGTGCGCGTCAGTCTCTACTCTTTGAAACCCAGGCTGTCCGCGCAACACCTGCTCGTAATAGGCTTCTACGCCGCGTTTTCCGATGAATTGGCTCGCTCGGTAGACTGCTTTGTCCTGCTCCTGCAAGTCTCGCTCGGTCATGCGGCGTACGGACCCCACTGCATGTGCGGCAATTGCTCCTTCCGGATAGTACCGCTGCAACTGAGTGATAACCTCGACGCCGCTAATACGGTGCCTATTTACCGCAAGTGCCGCGATGTCCCGGTCGGATAGGTTGTCAGCAATAATCACTGCCGCGCCGGGCCGCCTCGTACGCTTTTGCGCCTCACGAAAGCGCTCAACCTGATCATCGGACAACGCAATCACGTCGCGTAATTGAGCAATAACAACGTCTATTTCGTCTACCCGCTCTACGACAATACCTAGCGCGGAGGAAGGTCGATTGTCTGCTAGCAATACGCCATTGGTATCGAAAATCAGACCTCTGGGCGGCGCCAGCGGTTGAACTTGAATGCGGTTTTTGTCAGAACGAGATTGATAGCTTTCGTGGTCGAAAATCTGTAACTGCACAAATCGGGCGACCAAGACACCAACGCAAAGTACGGTAAGCATGAAAAAGCTAATCGCGCGCCGTTGGATCAACGCCTTTTCTCGGTTTGGGTCTTTGATTGCTAACGCGACTGCCAACTCGGTCCCCTAAGCTCGATGATAAGGATGGCCGTCGTTGATGCTCTCAGCGCGATACAACGCTTCCGCCACGACAACCCGCACAAGATAGTGCGGTAAGGTCAACTTTGATAACGACAAACGTTCATTTGCTCGGTCTAGGACCGTCTGATCCAGGCCGTCCGCACCGCCGATTACCAACACCACATTCCTGCCCTGCATCTTCCACTGTTGTATATGCGCTGCTAATTCCGCACTGGATGCCTGACGACCACGTTGATCTAACGCAACCACCCAGTCGGCATCTGCTATTCGAGCCAGTAATTTTTCAGCTTCTAGGTTTTTTATTTTTGTCTGATCAGCGTGATGCTTGGGCGCTGGAATTTCTTGTAACGTTACTCTTATACCGCCCTTTAAGCGTCGCGAATAATCCTCGTACCCGGCCTGCACCCAAGCTGGCGACTTGTTGCCAATAGTCAGAATACGGACCTGCACCAACGCCTCACTAGTTAAGTTGTCCAGTATCTGGGGTGGTATCCGACCAGAGCCGCTCTAACTCGTAAAACCCACGAGCTTCTGCGTTCATCACATGAATCAACACATCTCCCAGATCCACCAACACCCATTCATAGCTTTCACGTCCTTCAACACCTAGCGGTTGCACACCTAAGGCTTTAGAGGACTCAGTGGCGGCGTCCACAAGCGCTTTGACATGCCTGCTAGAACCACCACTCACTAAAATCATGTGGTCCGTCATCGGCGTTAGCTTCGACACGTCGATCGACAAGATTTCCTGGCCTTTCATGTCTTCTAGCGCAGCTACCATGTGGTCGCATAATTCACTGGGCCTCAAGCGAGTGCCTCCTGTGGTGTTGAGTGTTTGTCATACAATCCATTATCCCGAATATAGTCAGCGACGTCAGGGCTAATCAGGCCTTGCACAGGTTCGCCGTTCACAAGCCGACGACGAATGTCTGTAGACGACATCTCGAGCATAGGCAGTTTTAGTTTCACAATCTGACCACTGCGCGAAACATCAAGCTGATTACATTCGTGAGCATCCCGAAGAGCTGCCATTTCGGCTGTCCACTGAGCAGTCTGCCCTGGCCGATTGAGAACTATGAAATTGCAATAGCTCAAGATCTCCCGCCAGCGATACCAAGTGGGTAGCGTCGCAAAGGCGTCTTCGCCAACAATCCAACACAACACCGTATCGGGATTTTGTTGCCGAAGATCCTGCAAGGTGTCGAAGGTAAAAGAACGACCACCCCTGCGCAGTTCGGTATCGTCTGCGACCAGCCCTTGCGTAGCCGCACAAGCTAGGCACAACATCTCCCAACGATACTTGATAGGTGTAGATTGCGAAGCCTTGTGCGCGGGCTGTGAGTTCATAACCATGCGCACTTCATCCAATGAAAAAAATTGTTTGACCGCGGTCGCAGCATTAACGTGCCCATAATGCACCGGATCAAAGGTGCCACCGAACAAGCCGATCAGCACGATGCACAACCTTCGCTTCTAACGATTACGTATTTCACCGTTGCCATAAACGACATATTTCTGCGAAGTCAGCCCCTCTAAGCCCACTGGTCCGCGGGCGTGCAATTTGTCCGTTGATATTCCCACTTCTGCACCCAGGCCGTACTCAAATCCGTCAGCAAATTGCGAGGACGCATTAACCATTACCGAGGCAGAATCTACCGCCTGAACAAATTCTCTCGAATGGCTGTAATTTTCGGTAACGATAACGTCGGTATGACCAGAGCCATACTCATTTATATGCGCTATCGCAGCTGCGAGATCCTCCACTACTTTAACCGCGAGAATCGGCCCGAGATATTCCTCGGACCAATCGGCTACGTCAGCAACACTCATCGGTGCAACAGCTTGGGCGCGTTCACAACCTCGCAACTCTACCCCCGCAGTCGCGAACTGGGCAGCAAGAGGAGGCAACACCTTTTGAACAATATCTTGGTGCAACAACAAAGTTTCCATAGCATTGCACACCGCAAATTTCTCCGCTTTGGAGTTAAACGCTAGTTCAATCGCTTTGTGCGGATCCGCAGCTGCATCTATGTACACATGGCAGATGCCGTCCAAATGTTTGATGACGGGAATACGTGTCTCATTGCTGACGCGTTCGATCAATCCTTTGCCGCCTCGAGGCACGATGACGTCAACAAAGTCGTCTAGCCGCAACAACTCGCCTACCGCAGCACGGTCTGTTGTTGCCACCAGTTGTACACTCGCCGCAGGCAATCCTGCCAACGCAAGCCCGGCCGATACGCACTTTGCAATTGCCTGATTCGACAAGAATGCTTCTGAACCGCCACGCAGTATGCAGGCATTACCGGCCTTCAAACAGAGCGCAGCCGCGTCTACTGTCACATTCGGGCGCGACTCATAGATCATCCCAATGACACCCAAGGGAACGCGCATCTTGCCGATTTGAATACCGGTTGGGCGATAGTTGAGGTCCGTGACTTCGCCAATGGGATCTTTTAGTGCATCGATTTGGAGCAGACCTTCGATCATCTGGTCGATGCCTTTATCTCCCAGAAACAAACGATCGACCAGCGGCTGGTCGACGTTGTTATCGTCTGCCGCAGCCATATCAACGGCATTCGCTTCTTTAATGGCAGCGCGGTCAGTGTCTAAAGCATTGGCAATAGCCACCAATGCCGCTGACTTAGTCGCGGTGCTTGCTACTGCCAGCGCTCGCGAAGCGCTCCGCGCAGCGGCGCCCATTTGTTGCATTGTGGGGGTTACTGAATCATTCATAGCGCGATTATAAAGATCCTCGCACGGCTAGCCAGCATCTATTACGCGGCGCGCGCACAACAAACTTAGGTGTGACCGCGAAACTTACCCACCAAACGCTGTAACTCGCTTAGCCGTTCCTTCGGCCAATTCATTTGCAATAGCGCTTGTTTAATTTCCGGCTCTAACGGCAATAGATCGGCCAACCGATAACTAACAGAGCGCGCTTGTTGTAAATCCGCCTCGGGATTCAACTGCTGAATAAGAGGATGTTGCATGAGATCTTTCAACACCATCACTAACGGCTCATGCTCTCGCAGCAATTCGCCAACCGGCTCTTCTTTTAGATACTCAACCGTTGCTGTTAATAAACCATCTTTCTGAGTTTGCGTGTCTGCAATGGCGAACTTGCGCCCCCCCTGAGCAACGATGCCTAGCAAGCCATTATCCGCTTGGTTAAAGTCGATTATCTGCGCTTCGGTACCCAGCTTAAATAGCTCGCGCTCAGCGCCGGCGCTGTCGCGCGGATCATTCACTTCCGAACCTTGCCGCAATAACACCACACCAAATGGCGCGCCCTCGCGCATACACCAGCGCACCATATCCACATACCTTGGCTCGAATATACGCAGTGGCAGAATGCCACCGGGGAACAATACCGTGCGCAAGGGGAATATCGGCATCGTATTGCGACTATCGCTACTAGTTTGTGGCTGCTCTGACACCGGCGTCTCGCATTGTTGTGAGCGAAAACTATATCCGCGATGTTTGGCAACTGCCAATGCTATGCTTGATCTTTACCGACAAGCGCTGGATTAAGGACACGGATCCTATGGATTGGTTACAACTCATTATTCTGAGTTTGATTCAGGGCATTACAGAATTCCTGCCAATTTCCAGTTCCGCTCACTTGATTCTGCCAGCGCAATTAACCGCGTGGCCTGATCAAGGCCTAGCTTTCGATGTGGCCGTGCACTTTGGCACCCTCATGGCGGTTGTCGCTTACTTTCGGCATGAGCTCAACGAAATGCTACAAGCAAGTATTACCGCACCAAGGCAGATCATGCGCGACGGTCTCAGCTATACGCTGGACGCAGCAAACGGCAATCCGCACTTGAGGCAAGTTTTTCTCATCGCCATTGCGACCATACCGATTGTCATCATCGGCTTTGCGGCGAAAGATTTTGTCGACAGCGAACTGCGATCAGTGACCGTTATTGCCACCGCCACATTGGTCTTTGGCCTGGCGCTTTGGTATGCGGACACACGCCCGCAATACGACAGACCCATAACTTTTCCAATTGCAGCTTTGATAGGTTTAGCGCAATGCATTGCCTTGATACCCGGCACCTCGCGATCGGGCATTACAATTACTGCTGGCTTGCTCATCGGTCTTGGTCGCACGCAAAGTGCGCGGTTTTCTTTCTTGCTGGCGATACCCACTATTTTGGGTGCGCAACTGTTGATGATGACGGATTTGGACTTTGATCAACTGAGTGCACAGGCCACCACCATGTTGAGCGCCTGCGTTATGGCGGGGACGAGCGCATACGCGTGTATTCACTTTTTCATTCGTTTGGTCGAGCGCACAGGTATGCGGCCTTACGTCTACTACCGTATCGCTTTGGGCTCGGCGCTGCTGGTTATGGTCGCATGAGGCTGCGGCGCTGGCAGAGCATCCGGCTCTAAAACGGGATGTCGTCTTCGAAATCGCTGTCTTCGGTTAACGTTGGGGCGTTGTCCATAGACATTCCAGCGGGCGCTTGGCCAGGTGCTGGGCTGAAGCCTGACGGTGGCGGACTCGCTTGGCTGGCACCCGCATCCATGCTGCCGCGACTGTCGAGCATTTGCATTTCACGCGCATTAACTTCGGTTCGGTATTTCTTTTGGCCGTCTGCTTCCCAGCTTGATGTACGAAGTTGACCTTCTATATATACCTTGGAGCCTTTACGTAAGTACTCGCCGGCAATTTCGCCTAATCGCGCAAAGCAAACCACGTTGTGCCATTCGGTGCGCTCTTGTTGCTCACCGGACGTTCGGTCCCGCCATGACTCTGAAGTCGCCACGCTAAAACGCGTGACTGCGGTGCCATTTTGCGCGTAGCGAGTCTCCGGATCGCGACCCAGGTTTCCCACCAATATGACTTTATTGACGCCTCTCGCCATGTTGTTCTCCGCATCTGCACTACTGCTAAGTGTAGTCTAATGCGCTACTTGCGCCTAACCCAACAATTTTGCACGCAACCGTCACACAACCACGCGCATACTATTGCCGCTATGCCACGATCCAGTTATGTTGGATAACCTTCTGTTTCATCATCGAGAGCGACAACGTTGGACACAATATCGGTCAGAGGAGCGCGCACGCATAATCTGCGCAATGTAGATTTAGACATTCCTCGAGACAAACTGGTCATCATTACCGGGCTCTCTGGTTCTGGAAAATCGTCTCTCGCTTTCGATACTCTGTACGCCGAGGGACAACGCCGCTACGTGGAGTCCTTGTCCGCCTACGCACGCCAATTTTTGTCGATGATGGAAAAGCCCGACGTTGACCATATCGAAGGATTATCGCCGGCGATTTCCATAGAGCAGAAGTCCACCTCCCATAACCCACGTTCGACTGTAGGGACGATTACCGAAATCTATGACTACTTGCGGCTGCTCTACGCTCGCGTCGGTGAGCCACGCTGCCCGACCCACGACTTACCGTTGGACGCACAAACCGTGAGCCAAATGGTTGACCTTGTCCTGGATCAACTCGGAGACAAACGAGTCATGGTGCTCGCACCAATTGTTGACGAACGCAAAGGCGAGCATCTGCACGTTTTCCAAGACTTACGCAGCAATGGCTATGTGCGCGTGCGTATTAACGGCCTCGTCGTTGACTTAGACGAGGCGCCAGCACTCGACAAAAATAAAAAGCATTCTATTGAGGCTGTCATTGATCGTGTCCGAGTACGCGACGACATAGCACAAAGGTTAGCCGAGAGCTTTGAAACAGCCTTGGCGTTGTCCGACGGTGTCGCCTTGGTCATGGATATGGATAACGAACAAGCCGACGCCATGGTCTTTTCCGCCAAATTTGCTTGCCCTAGTTGCGGTTATTCCATCGCCGAGTTAGAGCCTCGAATGTTTTCATTTAACAATCCTGCGGGCGCTTGCGGCAGCTGTGACGGACTGGGTGTAACACAGTTTTTTGACGAAAACCTGGTCGTTGCTGACCCAGAGCTGACCCTAGCCGAAGGTGCTATCCGCGGCTGGGATCGTCGCAACATCTACTACTTTCACATGCTTAGTTCATTGGCTGACCACTTTGCTTTTGATGTCGAGGTGCCATTTAAGAAGCTCAGCAAAAAGCATCGCGACGTCATACTGCACGGCAGTGGCAAGCAGCAAATCGACTTCAGCTATGCGAACGATCGAGGCGACATCATTCGCCGCCGCCATCGTTTTGAGGGCGTGCTGCCAAATATGGAACGTCGTTTTCGCGAGACTGACTCGTCGATGGTGCGGGAAAATCTTCAAAAATACCTGCGGGTTGCAGATTGCCCTGACTGCGGTGGCACCCGCTTACGTGAAGAATCTCGCCATGTATTTATTGGCGGCACTAACTTACCGAGCGTTACTCACGGATCTGTCGCAGCAACGCTAGAGCACTTTGCGAAACTCAAATTACGCGGCCAACGAGCTACCATCGCGGAAAAAATCCTCAAAGAAATCCAAGCGCGATTACAGTTTTTGGTCGATGTTGGCCTGAACTATTTAACGCTCGATCGGAGCGCTGAAACTCTGTCGGGCGGCGAAGCTCAACGCATACGACTGGCTAGCCAAATTGGAGCAGGGCTTGTTGGCGTTATGTACATCCTCGACGAACCGTCTATCGGACTACATCAGCGCGACAACGAACGTCTGTTGAGGACTCTAGAGCACCTGCGAGACCTGGGTAACACGGTATTGGTTGTCGAGCACGACGAAGAAGCCATGCGCCGTGCTGACCATTTGATCGACATCGGCCCTGGCGCCGGGGTTCACGGTGGCAACATTATCGCTCAGGGAACGTTTAAGGATGTCGCGGCCAATAAAGCTTCGATCACCGGGCAATACTTGAGCGGTAAGAAAGAGATCGCCGTGCCGGCAAAAAGAAACAAGGGCAAGGCAGAGAAGTCGATTGCCCTAACCGGCGCCTCCGGCAACAATCTGCAAAGTGTTACGCTGAATATTCCCTGCGGGCTCTTCACCTGCATTACCGGAGTATCTGGCTCTGGCAAATCTACCCTGATCAATCACACCCTGTATCCACTTGCAGCAACTCAACTAAATAAAGCAACCACTTTGAAGGCCAGAACCTATGAGTCGATCGAGGGACTAGAGCACCTGGATAAAGTAGTGGACATTGATCAGAGTCCAATTGGTCGTACTCCCCGATCTAATCCGGCGACATATACAGGCTTATTTACACCAATTCGAGAGTTGTTCGCACAAGTGCCCGAGGCGCGTGCACGTGGCTACAAACCAGGCCGTTTTAGTTTCAACGTCAAGGGCGGCCGCTGCGAGGCATGCCAGGGCGACGGCGTCATTAAGGTTGAGATGCACTTCTTACCCGATATCTATGTGCCCTGCGACGTTTGTCAGGGTAAACGCTACAACCGCGAAACCCTAGATATTCGCTACAAGGGCAAAAACATAACCGAAGTACTGGATATGACGATCGAAGAGGCCCACGAGTTTTTTGCGGCCGTACCCATGTTGGCTCGTAAGTTAGAGACGTTAGTGGACGTTGGACTGTCTTACATCCGTTTAGGTCAGTCGGCGACCACATTGTCTGGCGGCGAGGCCCAACGGGTGAAGTTATCTCGCGAGTTATCTAAACGCGACACCGGCCAGACCCTGTATATTCTTGATGAGCCTACCACCGGCCTGCACTTCCAAGACATTGCTCAATTGCTAGAAGTACTGCATCGGCTGCGCGATCAGGGCAATACGATCGTTGTCATTGAACACAACTTAGATGTTGTGAAAACCGCAGACTGGGTCATTGACTTAGGTCCGGAGGGAGGCTCCGGCGGCGGCAACATCATCGCAACAGGCACGCCTGAACAGGTAGCCAAAGTTAAAAAGTCCCACACCGGACAGTTTTTACGGCCATTGCTGACCGCTTCGAAGAGTTAGCTTAGATACAGCTACGCAGCGCGCTAATGCACAGTTGGATATTTTCCAAGCGCGCCGAATAGCCCATCAATCCAATGCGCCACACTTTTCCTGCAAAAGCGCCGAGCCCCGCGCCAATTTCAAGGTTGTACTCTTGCAGTAAGCGCTTGCGCACCGCAGCTTCGTCTATTCCTTCAGGGCAACGCACAAGATTCAGCTGCGGCAATCTGTGTTGCGCATCAACAACAAAACTCAGCCCCAGCTCTGCAACGCCTTGGGCCAATACGTCATGCATGGCTCGGTGCCGCTGCCAGGAGTTTTCAAGGCCTTCTTCTTGCACCATGAGCAGCGCTTCATGCAGGCCATACATAGCGTTAACTGGCGCAGTATGGTGATAGGTGCGCGCGCCCTCCCCCTGCCAATAAGCCATTAGCAGCGACAAATCTAGGAACCAACTTTGCACTGGCGTATTCCGTGCCTGTACGCGAGCTGCGGCTTTGTCGCTGAAGGTGATCAAGCTAATACCCGGAGGTGCTGACAAACACTTTTGTGTACCCGAGTAGGTAACATCCGCTCCCCACTCATCCACCAACACTTCTACACCGGCAAGACCCGTCACCGTATCGACAATCGACAAACAACCTGCTTCTTGGGCCAATCCACACAAGGTTTTCGCGTCTGAACGAACGCCAGTAGACGTCTCGGCGTGGACGAAGGCAACAATCTTTGCGTCTGCATGCTGCTGAAGCGCGGCCTTTAGTTTCTCCGCATCAACGGGTGTGCCCCACTCGTCCTCGATCGTTACTAATTCGCCGCCCATCCGACGGACGTTTTCCGCCATGCGCATGCCAAACACGCCATTGATGCACACTATGGCTTTATCACCAGGCTCTAACAAATTAGCAAAGGCTGCCTCCATGGCCGCTGAGCCAGGAGCAGATAGAGGCAATGTGAGCGTATTCGCTGTTTGAAAGCAATAACGCAGCAAGTCCTTGATGTCTTCCATCAAGGCAATGAAATCTGGATCAAGATGGCCAATGGTGGCCTTGCCCATGGCTCCCAAGACTCGCGGATGTACATCTGATGGACCAGGGCCCATTAATGTTCGCGGAGTGGGGTGGAAACTAGCGTTCACGAGGCGCTACCTTTTTTCGTCGTCGCTAGCCGCTTCTGCTGCACCTTCCTCTGTGTCTGCAGGGGCTTCGGTGCTGGCTTCTGCGGTATCCTCTACCGTGGTTTCTGCCTCACTCGCAACTTCTTGCGCGGCTTCGTAATCGGTATCTAGTGCGTCAAGATCAACGATGGGACGATCCACAAGTTCTATGAACGCCATCGGTGCTGCGTCACCAACACGGTGACCACACTTTAGAATGCGCGTGTAGCCACCAGGGCGAGATTGATAACGGGGGCCTAGCTCTGCGAACAATTTGCCTACCGCAGATTTACTGCGCGTGCGCGAAAAAGCCAAGCGGCGATTCGCCACAGAGTCCTCTTTAGCCAGCGTGATCAACGGTTCCGCCACACGACGCAGCTCTTTCGCTTTTGGCAACGTTGTCTTAATGACTTCGCTTTCAATCAGCGATGCCGCCATATTGCGAAACATCGCTTGACGATGCGAGCTGTTCCTATTGAGTTGTCTGCCACTCTTTCGATGACGCATGGTTCGTTCCTATACCCTGTCTGGTAGTACTTGTCTTTGTGCCCTTAACGCGCTGGCCTAAATTCGGCCTCCGTGAAGATTTGGTGGCGGCCAATTCTCAAGACGCATGCCTAGGGAAAGTCCCCGCGCTGCCAACACATCCTTAATTTCCGTCAGCGATTTTTTACCTAAATTGGGTGTCTTCAACAGCTCGACTTCGGTGCGTTGGATCAAATCACCAATGTAGTAAATGTTCTCTGCCTTTAAGCAATTTGCAGAGCGTACGGTTAACTCTAGATCGTCTACCGGACGAATCAGGATCGGATCGACCTCGTCTTCTTTTTCTTCAACAATTTGCTCGCCCTCGTTGTCGAGATCAACGAATACCGCCAATTGATGCTGCAAGATTGTTGCCGCGCGACGGATAGCCTCTTCTGGGTCAATCGTGCCGTTAGTCTCTAAGTCGAGGATCAGTTTGTCTAAGTCGGTACGCTGCTCAACTCGAGCGCTTTCTACACTGTAAGCTACGCGACGCAGTGGACTGTAAGACGCGTCGAGTCGCAGCACGCCAATTGGCCGGGTTTCGTCTTCGCTTTCCGCGGAATCCCGAGCGTCAACTGGGACATAGCCACGGCCCTTTGTCACCTTTGCTTCAATGCGGATAGAGCCGCTTTCGTTCAACGTGCACACTGCGTGCTCCGGATTCGCAATTTCCACGTCCTCTGTCAGTTGGAAATCACCCGCTGTAACTTTTCCCGCGCCAGACACAGCGAGGGTTATCGTCGCTTCATCTTGATTGTGCAGGATCACGCTGATGTCTTTTAGATTGAGCAGAATATCGATAACGTCTTCTTGAACGCCCTCTAGCGTGCTGTATTCATGTAGCACGCCATCGATTTGTACCTCGGTAATGGCGCAACCCGGCATTGAAGACAGCAAAATTCGGCGCAGCGTATTGCCTAGCGTATGGCCAAATCCGCGCTCAAGCGGCTCTAAAGTAACTTTCGCACGACATGGACTGTCTGATTGAACGTCAATGTTTCGCGGTGTCATGAACTCGTTTGCCAACTGTGACATGTTGTTCTCTCCTATGGCGCGGTGCGCCGAATCACTTACTTCGAGTAAAGCTCGACGATGAGGTTTTCGTTAATCTCTGCCGGCAATTCTTCACGGTCAGGCAAGCGCTTAAAGATGCCTTCAAAGTTGCCCGCATTTACGTCGACCCAATCGATCTCACCGCGCTGACTCGCCAACTGCAAGGCCGCTTGAATACGCAGCTGATTACGCGACTTTTCATGTACTGCGACCACATCACCAGGCTGTACCTGATAGGACGCTACATTTACTAGCCCACCGTTTACGGTGATTGACTTGTGCGATACCAGCTGACGCGACTCCGCTCGCGTAGAGCCGAATCCCATACGATAAACCACGTTGTCCAGTCGACTTTCCAACAACTTCAAGAGGTTCTCGCCGGTAGCGCCACGTTTACGGTCGGCTTTCTTGTAGTAGTTGCGGAATTGCTTTTCCAGTACGCCGTAGAGTCGTCTAACTTTTTGTTTCTCGCGCAATTGCACAGCATAGTCACTTAGACGCCCTCTGCGAATGCCATGTTGGCCAGGTGCATTATCGATTTTGCACTTGGAATCAATCGGCCTAACCCCGCTTTTGAGGTACAGATCCGTGCCTTCGCGGCGGCTCAGTTTGAGTTTTGGTCCTAAATATCGGGCCATTACAGTTTCTCCGTTCGAATTCTTTGCGAATCGCTATACACGACGACGCTTTGGCGGTCGACAGCCGTTGTGTGGGATAGGCGTTACGTCTGAAATACTATTGATTTTCAAACCTGCCGCGTTAATCGCGCGAACCGCTGATTCGCGGCCAGGTCCAGGACCTTTAACGAATACATCAACGCTCTTCATACCAAACTCCACCGCGACGTTGCTTGCTCGCTCTGCCGCTACCTGAGCAGCAAAGGGCGTGCTTTTACGCGATCCCCTGAAGCCTGAACCACCTGAGGTCGCCCAACTCAGCGCGTTGCCTTGCCGGTCGGTAATCGTAATGATGGTGTTATTGAAGGACGCGTGAATATGCGCCAGCCCATCGACTACGACACGTTTCGCTTTTTTCTTTTCGGCCATATCAGTTCCTACCTACGCCTATCGACGAATGGGACGCTTAGGTCCCTTACGGGTGCGCGCATTGGTTTTTGTTCGTTGCCCGTGAACCGGCAGATGACGTCTGTGACGCATGCCGCGATAACACCCTAGATCCATCAAACGTTTGATGTTCATGGACGTTTCTCGACGCAAGTCGCCCTCCACCGTGAGCTTGCCCACTTCGGTACGGATGGCGTCCAAATTAGCCTCATCCAATTCGCCAATTTTCGCGTCAGGTTTTACCCCCGCCGCTGCACAAATTTTATCCGCAGAAGTAGGACCGATGCCGTAGATGTACGTCAACGAGATCCTTGCGTGCTTGTTATCCGGTATGTTGATTCCGGCAATACGTGCCATTTATTCGCTCCGTTTTAGGCCACTTACGACAGCAGGTTTAACCCTGCCGCTGCTTGTGGCGCGGTTCAGCACTGCAAATTACTCGCACTACGCCTTTGCGCTTGACGATTTTGCAGTTTCGACAAATTTTCTTTACTGATGCTCTAACTTTCATGATTCCTGACCTAGCATGCCGCCTAACGGCGCCGTCCATAGTTCTGTAAATTCGATTTTTCCATCAATTTCGCGTATTGACTGCTCATTAGGTGGGATTGCACTTGCGACATAAAGTCCATTGCGACCACAACTACAATCAATACCGCGGTGCCGCCGAGCTGGAATGAAGCGTCAAAAAATACCACCATAAATTCTGGCAACAGACATACTAAGGTGACGTACAACGCGCCAAATACGGTGAGTCGGGTAATAACGTCATCAATGTATTTGGAGGTCTGTTGTCCCGGACGAATTCCTGGAACGTATGCGCCCTGACGCTTCAAATTATCTGCAACGTCTTTTGGATCAAACATGATCGCAGTATAGAAAAAGCTAAAGAAGATGATTCCAGCTGCGAACATCATGATGTAGAGCGGCTGTCCTGGAGAAAGCACTAAGGAAACTTGCTGTAGCCAATCCATACCTGGGTTGCTGCCGAACCAACTGGCCATAGACGCCGGCGCTAGCAGCAAGCTTGATGCGAAAATCGCTGGAATAACGCCCGCCATGTTGATCTTCAATGGTAGGTGACTACTTTGGGCTTGAAAAACCCGCCGGCCTTGTTGCTTCTTCGCATAGTTGACTGTAATGCGGCGCTGGCCACGCTCTACGCGCACCACAAACCAGACTAGCGCCACAGCGATGGCCGCCATAGCAAGCAAAACGATTATGTTTAGATTGCCTTGGCGCGCTGATTCAAACATCTGGCCAATCGCTGCGGGAAATCCAGAAACGATGCCTGCAAAGATCAATAGCGAGATACCGTTACCCACGCCGCGCTCAGTGATCTGCTCACCCAGCCACATCATAAATATTGAGCCAGTGACCAGCGTCAGTGTCGCAACAAACAAAAAGGTAAAACCACTGTCAAACGCCAGGCCTTGGTTACCGAGAGTCACCGCCAATGACGTGCCTTGTATTAACGCGATACCCAAGGTCAGATAACGAGTTGCCTTGGTTATCTTCCGTCGGCCCGCATCCCCTTCTTTACGCCATTGCTGAAACTGTGGGTACATCATGGTTAACAGGTTCATGATGATGCTGGCGGTGATATAGGGAATGACCCCAAGCGCGAGGATACTCATACGCTCCCAAGCACCACCCGAGAACATATTAAACAGCTCCAAGATGCCGCCTTGGTTCTGGTTGAATAGCGCCTGTAATTGGCTTGGATCGATGCCTGGTACCGGTATATGAGTGCCGACGCGATAAACGATCAACGCAAACAATACGAACAGTAACCGGCTACGGAGTTCTGCGACTCCGGCCTGATTGCCTGCCAACTGATTGGCCATTTCGTTTTGGTTACGTGACATAGTCTTTCAGTAGCCGTTATTCTGAATCGCCGTTTGGCTCTTCATTAGTTGCCTCTGCATTTGCTACGGGCTCTTCAGTTGCTACGTCCGCGACGGCTTTTTGGCTTGCCTTAGTAACGGTCGCTGTCGTAGCCGTTGCAACGGTGCCGCCTGCTGCTTCAATTGCAGCTTTCGCACCTTTGGTAACAGTGATGTTTGCGCCTTCTACACTGACCGCGCGAGCAATTTCTCCTGACAACATAATTCGTGCTCGCTTCATGTCGCGGCGCACAACGTTCGCTTGCTTCAGCGTGTCTAAAGTAATTTGGTCACCGGCCACTTTCGCGAGTTCACTGAGTCGCACTTCAGCCGTGGTCAGTGCGACGCGAGAGCGAAAGCCAAACTTAGGAATGCGCATTTGCAATGGCAACTGACCGCCTTCAAACCCTGGGCGAACGCCGCCGCCAGACCGCGCTTTTTGGCCTTTCTGACCTCGCGCCGCGGTTTTGCCAAACCCGGAGCCAGGCCCACGACCAACCCGCCGCTTACTCTTGTGGCTTCCTGCAGCGGGCTGCAGTTCATTCATGCGCATTAGGATTCTCCCTCTATTCGCAGCATGTAACTAATGCGATTGATCATGCCGCGCACCGATGGTGTATCTTCCACCGTTACGGTGTGTCCAATACGCCGAAGTCCCAATCCAGCAACACACGCTTTGTGATTCTTCAATCGACCAATCGGACTTTTGGTCAGCGTTACTGTTACGGTTTTATCGCTCATGTGTAATTCCTACCTATCACCGTTGCTAAGCAACAACGTCTTCTACGGCTTTTTCCCGTTTTTGCGCAATGCGCTCTGGTGAGCGTGCCGCTCGTAGTGCCTTAAAGGTCGCCTGCACGACATTCACGGGATTGGTGGACCCATAGCACTTTGCTAGGACGTTTTGTACGCCTGCCGCTTCAAGCACTGCACGCATAGTGCCACCGGCAATTACGCCCGTTCCCTCGGACGCCGGCTGCATGTAAACCTTGGACGCTGAGTGGCGAGCTGTTGTGGCATACCAAAGTGTGTCGCCATTTAGGTCAACGTCGACCATGTTGCGTCGAGCGGCTTCCATTGCTTTCTGGATTGCTGTTGGAACCTCTCGTGCCTTACCACGCCCAAAACCGACCTTGCCGTTACCGTCGCCAACCACGGTCAGTGCGGTGAATCCAAAAATCCGGCCGCCTTTAACCACCTTCGCAACCCGATTCACTTGGACAAGCTTCTCAACTAATCCTTCTTCGCGTATTTCCTCGGAATATGCCATCTAAAACTCCAATCCGCCTTCGCGTGCTGCTTCTGCCAGTGCTTTTACCCGGCCATGGTACTTAAACCCTGATCGGTCAAACGCTACCGTTGTAATACCCGCTTGTTTCGCGCGTTCAGCAATTAGCTTGCCTACCTTCTCAGCAGTCGCGACATTACCCGTGGCGCCGCCACGCAAATCCGCTTCCAAAGTTGACGCCTGAGCCAGAACTGCGCTGCCGTCAGCAGCAATGACCTGGGCATATATGTGCCGAGGCGTTCTATTTACGCTCAGGCGCATGGCACCCAGCTCGCGCATTTTCATGCGGCTGCGTCGGGCGCGGCGAAGTCTGCTGATCTTTTTCTCATTCATTCCTGAATCCACTCCAATCTCGAGTCGTGTTGCGAACGGCGCTCACGGCTCTTTGATCTTATCCCCACGATCACTAGCGCGGGTTACCTACCTATTTCTTCTTCGCTTCCTTACGGCGCACATACTCTCCGGCGTAACGAACACCTTTGCCCTTATAAGGCTCTGGCGGGCGGAACGCGCGAATTTCTGCACACACTTGGCCAACTTTTTGTTTATCAACACCAGATATAACAATTTCTGTTTGGCTAGTCGCCTCGGCCTTAATGCCCTCTGGCATGTGATACTCCACCGGGTGAGAGAAACCCAACTGCAGAGTCAACTTATCGCCTTGGGCCTGTGCCCTATAACCTACACCTTGCAGCTCTAGTTTCTTTTCAAAGCCGTCGGTGACACCGGTCACCATGTTTTGAACGAGCGCTCGCATGGTGCCAGCAAGCGCTCGCGCCGATGTGTCTGCAGTTTTAGCAGCGAGCTTCAGCTCGCCCTCTTCTTGGGTAAGCGCTACTGAGTCGTGAATGACGAGTTGCAGTTCGCCTTTCTTTCCCTTCACTGAGAATTCCTGGCCATTCAGGTTCACTTCCAAACCTGCTGGAATGGCTACCGGACTATTTGCTACGCGAGACATAAAAAACCTCTAAAAAACCGTGCACAAGACTTCGCCGCCCACACCATGAGCACGCGCTGCTTTATCTGTCATAACACCTTTGTTAGTACTCACAATAGCAACACCTAAGCCGCCACGAACCTTTGGAAGCTCATTGCTTTCTTTGTAGATTCGCAGTCCAGGTCGGCTAACCCGTGCGATCTCTTCTATCACCGGTAGGCCTTGGTGATACTTCAGATCCACAGTGATCGTGCTCTTTAGATCATCGGATGCCGCAAAACCGGAGATGTAGCCCTCGTCAAGCAGCACTTGCAGAATCGCCTGCTTAGCCTTGGAATTTGGAATCTCTACCGACACGTGGCCCGCCATCTGCGCATTACGCACGCGGGTTAACAGGTCAGCTATGGGATCTTGCATTGTCATGATCTATTTCCTACCAACTCGCCTTAACCAGCCCTGGAACATCACCTCGCATTGCCGCTTCGCGCAGCTTGTTGCGAGATAATCCAAATTTGCGATAAACCGCGTGCGGGCGACCCGTGACGCCACAACGTCGTTGTTCACGCACTGGGCTTGAATCACGCGGCAGCGCTTGCAGTTTCAATTGCGCGTCCCATCGCTCTTCATCTGACACATTTCGATCGGCAATGATCGCCTTCAATGCCATACGCTTTTGCATGTACTTTGCTCGCACACGACTGCGCTTTCGTTCTCTCTCAATCATTGAGCGCTTAGCCATAACTCTTTCTCTTACTAGGTGCGGAACGGAAACTTGAATGCTTTGAGCAGTTCAAGCGCAGCTTCGTTAGTTTGTGCAGAAGTGGTCACACAGATGTCCATTCCGCGAATCTTGTCGATCTTGTCGTAATCAATCTCGGCAAATACGATTTGTTCTGTCAGGCCCATGCTGAAGTTACCGCGACCGTCAAAGGCTTTTGGGTTCAAGCCTCGGAAGTCGCGAATACGCGGTATCGCTATGTCGACCAGCCGTTCTATAAAGTCGTACATGCGCTGACGACGCAACGTCACCTTACAACCAATAGGGTATCCCTCGCGGATTTTGAAGCCTGCTTCAGAGCGGCGAGCGAGGCAGATTACCGGCTGCTGACCTGCGATTGCGGTCATATCAGCTACCGCGGCATCCATAACCTTGCGATCTGCAATAGCCTCGCCAACGCCCATGTTGATCGTTATTTTTGTGATCTTCGGCACTGCCATAGGATTCTTGATCGCAAGATCCTTTTGCAGCTGTGGGCGAATTTCGTCGCAGTACTTTTGATATAGGTTCGCCATAACTAGCCTTCGATTGCCTTACCATTTGACTTGAAGAAGCGAGTCTTTGAGCCATCTTCTTCAGTACGCACACCAACTCGGTCGGCGCGCTCATCTTCGTCATTCCATATCGCTACGTTCGACGCCTGAATAGGCGCTTCTTGCGCGATTATGCCGCCTTGCTCACCCATGTTCGGGTTCGGCCGCTTGTGCTTCTTTACCATGTTGATGCCAGCAACCATTAAACGACCGTCTTTCAACACCCGCAGTACTTCACCGCGTCGGCCTTTATCGCGACCGGCGATCACCACCACTTCGTCATCTTTTTTGATCTTTAACATGCCGTCTCTCGATCCGTCTTTTTCCGTTGCTTTATATCGCTGACTCCAATCGTCAAGCGTTTATGTTTTTATCGCTGTGCCTTTTCTTGACTAGCAGCTTCCAAGGTTATGAATTCGCTCCTAACCTTTGGCCTTCGCGTTTGGCCTACAGCACCTCCGGCGCTAGCGACACAATGCGCATGAAGTTCTCAGTGCGCAGCTCACGGGTTACCGGTCCAAATATCCGCGTACCAACTGGCTGCTTCTGCGCGTTCAAGAGGACCGCTGCGTTTTGATCAAATTTAATCAAAGATCCGTCAGCACGCCGGACGCCTTTACGCGTTCTTACCACTACTGCGTCCATGACCTGGCCTTTCTTTACTCGACCACGCGGAATTGCCTCTTTAACGGTGACTTTGATCACGTCGCCAATGCCGGCGTAACGTCGGTGGCTTCCGCCCAGCACCTTAATGCATTGAACTTTACGCGCGCCGCTGTTGTCCGCAATGTCGAGCATTGTTTCTGTCTGAATCATGGCTGCTTAGACTCCGGCGGCTCGAACGTCGATGCTTTGCAGCGTCCAAGTCTTGGTCTTTGAAAGCGGACGACACTCCACGACTGTTACGGTGTCTCCAACGTTGCAATCGTTATTCTCGTCATGGGCGTGAATCTTTGACGACTTACGCACAAACTTGCCGTACACCGGGTGCTTTACGCGGCGCTCTACCTTCACTGTAATGCTTTTTTCCATGCGATCACTGACCACTACGCCGGAAACGGCGCGGGGATTACTTGCCTTTGCCTCTGGGCTATCAGACATCTTGTGTCTCCTTCATCACCGTTTTCACGCGAGCGATATCACGACGAACTTCTTTAAGCAGGTGTGTTTGTCCAAGCTGGCCACTGGCTCTTTGCATACGCAGCGAAAAGTGCTCGCGCTGTAGCCGCAAGATTTCCGCCTGTAACTCGTCCTTGCTCTTTTCTCGAATCTCTTGGACCTTCATTACATCGCCGTCCGTTTCACAAATACTGTTTTGAAAGGCAGCTTTGCCGCCGCCAAGCTCAATGCTTCGCGTGCCACTTCTTCAGGCACACCCTGCATCTCGTAAAGCACTTTGCCCGGCTGAATCAGGGCCACCCAATATTCGACGCTACCCTTACCCTTACCTTGGCGAACCTCTAAAGGCTTCTTGGTAATTGGCTTATCCGGAAAAACCCGAATCCAAATTTTACCGCCACGACGAATACGTCGGGTCATTGCTCGACGCCCGGCCTCAATTTGTCGGGCTGTCATACGTCCACGGGCAACTGCCTTTAAGCCGAACTCACCAAAGCTGACTTTGGAGCCGCGCAATGCCAAACCGCGGTTGCGGCCCTTGTGCATCTTTCTAAATTTCGTTCTTTTTGGCTGTAACATCTCTGTACTTAACTATTTGGTACTTAACTATTTGTACTGAACTATTCGGTACTGTCTTTTTCTAAGCCGCACTAACCTTGAGGCGCTGCCGCAGGTGCATTTGACCCAATAACTTCGCCTTTGAAAATCCACACCTTGATGCCGAGGATTCCGTAGGTGGTCTCGGCTTCAAACGTTGCGTAATCGATGTCCGCCCGCAGCGTGTGCAAGGGTACTCGGCCTTCGTGGTAAACCTCGGAACGAGCAATTTCTGCGCCGCCTAAGCGGCCGGCCACGCGCACCTTGATACCTTCGGCGCCAAGACGCATAGCGTTTTGGATCACCCGACGCATGGCGCGGCGAAACTGCACTCGGCGCTCGAGCTGTTGGGCTACATTTTGCGCAACCAACACGGCGTCAAGCTCTGGCTTACGGATTTCTTCGATATTGATGTGCACGGGCACACTCATGCGCTTGGAAAGTTCTTTGCGCAGCTTGTCCACATCCTCGCCTTTCTTACCGATTACGATACCCGGCCGCGCGGTGTGAATAGTAACCCGCGCAGTTTGCGCTGGACGGGCAATCTCGATGCGTCCTACTGAAGCATCAGCCAAGCGCTTACGCAAATACTGGCGCATTTCCAGATCGTTCAGCAG